>Ga0209710_1000303_pt1 | contig 51599 bp, 40 predicted proteins | sample ArcticOcean_MG_C_5_FD_187436 | JGI IMG/M metagenome (GOLD analysis project Ga0209710, IMG submission 187436) | Marine microbial communities from western Arctic Ocean - ArcticOcean_MG_CB4_138 (SPAdes) (version 2) | ecosystem: Environmental > Aquatic > Marine > Oceanic | place: Arctic Ocean...
CCAGACAATGTTGGGCTAGAAATGTTAACAGCTAATGCAGTTTGAATAGTTTGGTTTTGGTTTTCGGAAATCTTTGAAAGAGTTTTAGCGTTTATCTTTTTTAAGATTAATTCAGCTTTCTTTTTATTCTTAACTATCGGCAAAGCAGTTATAGAAGCTTTTTCATTAGACATTAAACCGGCTTTATTAATCGAAGTTAACATTGCAACAACATATCCGCCATTTTGTAAATTGAATCGTTTAAAATCTCCAACATCTGTACCTCCTTCATACAACCATCTAACTATACTTCTTTGAGCACCAAGTCCAGGTATATTTTCATCTAAATCTCTGACTTTATTAATTGGTCTTAACGAATAATTATTTTCTTTTGCTACTGATCTAAAATCAGATTTAGAAGCTAATACTTCAAACTTAGAAGCTGAATTAAATATACTATCAATAGTTCTTTCAGAGGATTCAATTCTAAGTGCTAAATTAGCTACTTTTAAAGCTTTTCTTTTTTTAGTTTGAGATAGTATTTCGATTATGTGAAAACCAAATCCAGATTCAACAACAGAAATATTACCTACATTATTTTCAAAAGAAAAGTTTTTAAATTCTGGGGCAAATCCATCAGTATATGCAAATTCAATTTCACCACCATTTTCATTACTCACTTTATCAGAAGACAAAGTTAATAGTTTTTTAAAATTATTTCGATTTCTTCTTACTAATCTATAGATACTATCTGCTGTTTTTTTAGATTGATCAACAGTTCTTAATTCTCCAGCTTCAGCTCTTGTAGCTCCAGCATAAGGAATTAATATATGTCTAACTTTAACAGAGTCAGATATTTTTTTTACATCTAAAAGCTTAGTTACCTTCATATAACCACCCTCTTTATAAGGACCATAAAACTCTCCTTTATTTAATTTATAAATATTTGGAGATATGTCTTCTGAAAAAGAATTTTCAAAAACATATGAATCATATAATTTTATATCAGAATATCGATTTAAAAAAGATTCAGGGTCCTTAGTGTTTTGTAAACCTAGTACTTTTTCAGTAGTATTACTCTCTGCATCATACTCTTCCCTATCTAAAATTAAACTAGATAACTTATCAGTAATCTCATTTTCATCCTCAACTGATGGAGTTTCATCAAACTTGACATAAACTAAATCTCTAGACCTTTTAATGGCATATTTTTTTGGATTATCATTAATAAATGATCTTAATTCAGCTTTAGAAACAGAAATTAGAGAATCCGAAATCGAATTATATGGGAAATGTATAAATTTTATATCTGCATTGTCATTTTGAAAATGATAATTTGTTTTTCCATCATAAAGGGTAGACCTTAATCCTGAATTAATCAAATTAAAATAACTAGACTCTAATCCATTTTGAGCAATAGTACTTTCAAAATTAATCCAAGAATCATAATTAATGAGAGTACCCTGAAGTCCGGTTGTCTCTGGAGATATTTCTTTCAAATTAGCAATAAACTCATTTAATTTATTTTCATCAAACAATCCATCTGAATTCATGAACTCATCAAAAGAAATTAAATTATTTTGCAACAAAGCTCTCATTTGATCTCTTTCAACAGAAATACCAATTCTGTTGAATTGATTTTTAAGAACAACCCTTCTTAATTCTGTATCCCAAACCAAGTTCATAGATTGTATGTTAGATCTTGCGCCATTATTTTGTCTTTCAGTGCTTTCAACTTTATTCATAAAGTCATCTCGATCTATATCTATACCATTGACAGTCGCTACTATGTTTTGCTCTGTAGTTGAAAAACCATCACTGTTTTTAAAAAGATCAGCTAATACAAATGAAAATAATGCCATTGCTATAACTAGTATCAAAATTAATGATCTCTGTCTTATCTTGTTTAATATTGCCATTGTTGCTTAATTTATATATAGTCGCCAAAAGTACCATTTTCTTCTTAATAATAAAAACAAAATTATTTCTTGATTATCAATGAAACTATATTGATTTTTGTGTTTGAAACATCAATGATTTTAAAAAGATAATTATTGATTAACACCTCTTCTCCTAACTCTGGTATTTCTTCAGTGAAATTAACAATTAGACCACCTAAAGTTCCATAATCTTCACTTTTTGGTAAATTTAAGTGATAGTGTTCATTTATATAATCCACTTCTAATCTAGCAGAAAAATTATAATGATTGTTTTTAAATTTTGTCTCTATTAAATCATTAACATCAAACTCATCGTCTATTTCACCAAATAACTCCTCCACTATATCTTCAACAGTTATCATTCCAGAAGTTCCACCATATTCATCTAAAACAATTGCTATGCTCTTTCTCTTTTTAGTCAAAGTGCTTAACAAATCTATAATTAATATAGATTCTGGAACAAATTCTACTGGCAATAACATTGATTTAATAGATTTTGGATTTTTAAATAAATCGTGAGAATGTACATAACCAATTATATCGTCAATTGTATTTGTGTAAATTAATATTTTTGTAAAACCTGTAGAAATAAGTGTCTCTTTTAGTTTTGATATATAATCATGAATTTCTAAAGCACATAACTCAATTCTAGGGACCATAATATCTCTAGCTTTGGAAGCTGAAAAATCTAATGCATTTTGAAAAATCTGAACTTCACTATCTATAGGCTGGTCTTCAGAATATGCGTCTATTTGCTCGTCTACATAATTTTCTAGCTCAACCTTACTAAAGAGCAGTTGAATCTTATCTCCTTGTGTTTTAAAGAACACTTTAAGAATAAGATTTGTAATCCACAGTACAAAATCAGAGATATAATAAAAACATAAATAGAAAAAATATGCTGGTAGTGAAAAGAATTTAAGAAACTGAAAAGAATAAATTTGAAATAAGACTTTAGGTAGAAATTCAGCAGTTATTAATATAACCACCGTAGATATAATCGTTTTAGTTAACAGATTAAATTCTGTAATTAATTTACTTAAAAACGAGTAATCAAATATTAATAAATAATCAAATAAATTGATTAATATATCACCCATATAGAAACCGTAAATCACTAATGCTAGATTGTTTCCAATAAGCATTGAAGCTATAAATTTTGAGGGCTTTAAGGTTAATCTAGATAAAATAGATGATGTGAAATTCTTTTCTTTCTTTTCAATTTCTATTGAAATTTTATTTGAAGAAATGTATGCGATTTCCATCCCTGAAAAGAAAGCTGAAAATAACAAAGAAATTATAACTATAACGTAATCAATGTACATCTTAGTTATTTATTTCTTGAATTAAATCGATTTTGAAATTTCTTTCTAAAAAAGAAAATAAATATTGCGAATAGGCATAATAACAAAGAAATAATAGACTTAGTTATGTTTACACCAAAGTTTGAGATGAATTCAACAAAAAAAAGAATTGCAAAAACAAGATAAGCGTATTTAAAAAAACTTAATTTTCTCATAGTATTGTATAGTAAAATAAATATAGTAATTATTCCTCTAATAAGACGTAACCATTAACATCAAGGAAATTAATTTTTGTAAAATTAATATTTGAATCAAATCCAACTCCTCTAATGTCTTTGTCAAATGACTTGTATCTAAATGGATGATTTGTAAACAACCACTCTTGACCTTTATCATAATACAACTGATCGGTATATAATGTATCATTAGAACTAGTTATAATTATTACATTACTTCGCAAATCAACAAGATCAGTTTTATTGTAAGAAATAACATAATCCGCAGTAATTATACTCTCGTTTTTGTGTTCATCATAAAAAATTATCTCAACGGATTCAGGAAATTCAAAATAAGGAAAATCCATGTTAGAAAAATTATACATTTTAGGACTAATTAATTTTGAAGAAACTATACCTGAATCAGTATATATTGAATTAATATTTTTAGCAACTGTTACAGGAGAATTATTGAAATCTAAAGTTCTTATGTCAGAAAGTTCGTTTTTACATGAAAAAAATAATATCAACAGAACTATGAGATACAAATGTTTCATTATAGATTTGGAACCTTAACACTAGAGCTTATCCAGCAACCAATACTTATCAATTCGCCTTCCCTGCCAGATGAAAATATTTCGCTTTTTTGTGGAGCTTTTGCAAGATAATTTGTCGAAGAACTATTTGCAGCTTTTTCAAGATTAGTATCAGCCTTAGCTGCTTTTAGAGCCTCACTAGAAGCTAACCAATAGACAGCTCTTTGAGTAAAGTTATCAGACCCACAGTTTTTTGCGCTTGATGCATACATCTGCGAAATAGCTATATAACATTTACCCATTGACGGGTTATATCTCAAGGCTTTTCTATAGTATGACCTTGCCTTAGAAAATGAACCGCTTTTTTTGAATTTTGTAGCTATCTTAAATAAAATTTTAGCTTTTTCATAACCATCAGTCTCTAAATCAATAGCTTGGGTGTAATATGCAAATGCTTCATCACTTTTACCTTCTTTATCTTTGATAATACCAAGGTAATAGGAAGTATCTGGGTTGGGTTCTAAATTATTTTTTTGCTGTAAAATAGTGACAAACAATTCAGTATCTATACAGTCTTTATTAGCTAATCTGTTCATAGCTCTTTGCAACCATATACCTTCATTTTTGTTAGCCTCATAATTCTTATCATACATTTTGATTAAATTCTCACAATTACCCCTCTCTCCTAAATCTATATCCATTCCTTTTGAAATTTGTGTGTAGGCTTTTAAAAAACTAGTATAGGATTTAAATTGGCTTTTTTGTTTTTTTGAAAGAACTTGCTGTTGATCTTCGTTTTCAGGTATAAATTGATTTAACTTATTTGTAAAATTTTTAATTTCTAGCTCTATTTTTTCTGAAACCTCATCATACTTTGTGAATAGTTCTTCAACAGCTTTCTCTCCTGAATCATATAATTCTACAGTTAATTTAAAATATGTATAGAGATTTTTTGGATTGTTAAATGTTTTTAAATCAGATTTGTAAGCAATATCAAATGAATTATACAATTCAATATTTGGTATATTTAATATACTTCTATTATCATATTGAAGTTGTGCCGTCTTCGCTAGCGTAGCCCCAAGAGGAGCTTTTTTAGAAAAATTCTCACGTTTTTCTGACCAGAGTAGTACTAAATCATTTATGAACTGTACTTTTTCTTCAGCTGTTGAGTTTTTAATTTTGTATTTTAAAATTCTTTCTCCGTAAGTATATATAGCTGAATTAAATTTCGGGTTTCTCTTTCTCAACTCCATCCAAGGAGTGTATGCCGCATCATAATTTTTTGCTTTGGCATATTCACTAAAAATTGAAAGTGAATTAATATCGTCTTCATTTTGCTGTGAAAATGAAAAAGTAATAAAAATTGAAATAAATAGTAAACTAAATAATTTTTTCATAATTAATTATATTTTCTTTTAACAAACCATCTATCGTTTAAAGATAGGCTCATTTTTAAGTTTGCAAATTTTTCCTCTACTAAGTTTGCATCAGTTGTGCCACGTTTACCAACTTCTAATGCCAAGTTTAAATTAGAAAACATATTACCCACTGGAATACCTACTCCAAAAGTCATACCAACTTCTGATATAGATTGATCGTTAATTATTAATCCTGTTTTTTCAAAATAAATTCCAGATCTATAAACTATTCTTTTTAACAAATTATTAAATGAAGAAAATTCAGGTATAAAATATCCGCCAAAAGAAATTGTCGAACCATCTTCATAACTACTATTATCAATATTTATTAAATCCGACTTAAATACACTGGTATTTACAAAAGTATATTCCGTACCAATAAACCATTTTTTAATTTTTCCAATCCCGAGACCTATTGATGTTTTAGATGGCATTGACAAGTTTGTTTCTTTTAAACCTAGTGATTCTAAATCAACATTTATTTCATTGATTGGGTATTCTTCACCAGAATTAGAATTAATTACAATAGATGAAAATGTTCTACTATTATCCGAATTTAAGTTGTAGTCTGGAGAGTAGGTAAATGCAGAATGTAATTGAATTAAATCTGTTAACATCGGTTTAAAAGTAATTCCTAAGTTATAACTAAAGCCACTTAAATCAGATCTATTTGCTTCTCTACTATGATAATCTAATGGCTCTGAATTATCATCGTATAAAAATTCAACACCATTGTTTTGAATATTACCAAAGTTATAATCAAAATTCATCCCTAAAGCTAAGCTTTCAGAGAATTGATAAGCAAGCCCAAGTAAAACTTTATTAAGGCCACCTTTTCCTGAATATTTATATTTAATTAAATCAGCATCATCCAAAGATTCAAGTTTATAACCAACTGACGAGTGTGGTATTAGGCCAAAACCCATTCCAAATTTCCCCATAGGAACTGACATTCCTAAATAATCAAACGAAGTTGTTGTTGATTTTGCAGAAGCATTCTGTGTTTTAAAATTGATATCAGAGTTCCCTACACTAACAGTAAATTTAACTAACCTACCTTCATTATTAAAAGCTTTTAAATCATTACCTGTAAAAGAAGCAGGATTTCTAAAGTTCATGTGTATACTATCTGTTACCATACTCAATCGACCCATTGCTCTGTTTTCGGTTGTTCCGTTAAAGTTTAAGCTTCCAATACCATAAAATGAATATGGAGATGCGCTGCCTTGTGAAAAAGAGTTGATAGAAATTAAAGATAAAATTATGTAAAATAGATTTTTTTTCAACTTGAGATATTTAGTTTTATTAAATGATTTAATCCTTCTAACAAGAAATTTTCATTCGCAAAGATGCTAATTTTTAATCGGTTAGACAAGAAATCTGAGTTTCCACCTGTTAAAATAACTGTTAAATTATCGTATCTAGATGAATATTGTGATATAAATCCTTCAATTTCAAAAATCATCCCATTCAAAACACCAATATTTATAGATTCCAATGTATCAGTCCCAATTTCAAAATCTGTAAAAGCAGGGCTTATTAATGGTAATTTTGAAGTATAATTATTCAATGATTTAAATCTCATATTAATTCCTGGAGATATAGCCCCACCTAAATATTGGTTTTTATCATTAATAAAATCATAAGTAATACAACTACCTGCATCAATAATTAATACGTTTTTATTAGGGTAATTAATTGATGCTGATGAAACCAAAGCAATACGATCATTACCAAGAGAGTGTTTTGAAGAATATAAGTTTAGAAAAGGAATATTTGATTTTTCTGAAACAAAATGAACATTACTAAAATTATACTGATCAAAATTTAAATTAACATCAGTTACAGAGCAAACAATAAGATTATGAATTGAAGGGTGTAATTTTAGAAAATCATCGATATGATCGTAAATTAATTCAACCTTAAATGATTTTAATAAAACTAAAGTCTTATCAAAAGCTGCTAATTTAGCGTATGTATTACCTATATCTAAAGTTAAATTCATGTTATTATATTATTACAAATTTACAAAAAGGAATTTTACGAATTTCTTTTGGGGAATAATAAAAATGAATCTATATTTGCACACCTTATAAGGTACCTTAGCTCAGTTGGTAGAGCAATGGACTGAAAATCCATGTGTCCCTGGTTCGATTCCTGGAGGTACCACATTTTAACCCTGCAAGTCTATGACTTACAGGGTTTTCTGTTTTTATACATTTCTTAATTGATTCTAATTCTGATTTTTATCTCTCTTTTTATTTATTTATAAAAAAAATTACGAAATCGATTTCGTATTTTTTAAAAAAGAAATACTTTTACAAAAAAATACTAAATAAAAATAATGGGTTCAATAAAAAACTATGATGATGAAGTTTCAATAGAAACAGAAAATAGAAAATTAACCATAGAGTTTATAAATATAGTTCATGATTTGTGGTATGACAAATCTATTGAACTAGTTCTCTTCAAAAACTCTTTAATAGACAAAAGAGCGAGTGAGGTTCTGAATCTAATCTCATACGCTAAAGGATTTATTAACAAACCTATATCAATTATTGATATCTTATCGATATCTAAATCTATACATGAATTAGACCTTCAGCCATCAAAATTAGATATCGGTAAATTGGTATATGAGTTCCACTTAAATACAAATAAACATTTATACAAAACAGAATTTGTCAAGCATCAGCTAAAAGAAATTAAAGAAAGTAAAAAGCAATTACCTAAAGACGTCATTTTATATGGTTTTGGAAGAATTGGGAGGTTGTTAACAAGAGAGTTAATGGTTCAAATTGGCAGAGGATCACAATTACGCTTAAGAGCAATAGTTACAAGGGGTGAAATAGACCAATCTGTACTAGAAAAACGAGCTTCACTTTTAAGAACAGACTCTGTGCATGGGGATTTTTTAGGAACTGTAGAAATAGATTTAGAAAACAATGCATTAATAATTAACGGCACAACAGTTTATATGATTTCTGCATCTAAACCAGAAAATATTGACTACAATAAGTATCAAATTACTGATGCATTAGTAATAGATAATACAGGAGCGTTTAGAGATTTCAAAGAGCTAAGTAGGCATTTAGCATCTAAAGGAGCAAGTAAAGTTTTATTAACAGCACCTGCTGAAGGGATTCCAAATATTGTCTACGGAGTTAATCATAAAAAACACAATCCAGAATTAGAATCAATATACTCTGCAGCTTCATGTACAACTAATGCCATTACTCCAATATTAAAAGTTATAGAAGAAAATTATGGTATTAAAAAAGGACACATAGAGACAGTACACGCTTATACAAATGATCAAAATTTAGTAGACAATATGCATTCTAAGCATCGAAGAGGTAGAGCAGCCGCATTAAATATGGTTATCACTGAAACTGGCGCTGCAAGTGCGGCAACTAAAGCATTACCAAAACTTAAGGGAAAATTAACATCAAATGCAGTTAGAGTTCCTGTACCTAATGGTTCTTTAGCCATTTTAAATTTACAATTAAAAACATCAGCTAATAAAGATAGTTTAAATGCCATCATGAAACAGAACGCTCTTGACGGCGAATTAGTTGAACAAATTAAATACTCTATAAACAAGGAATTAGTTTCGACAGATATTATAGGGACTACTGCACCATGTATTTTTGATAGCGAAGCAACAATTACTAATGATGAAACCGTGGTTTTATATGTTTGGTATGACAATGAGTATGGATACACCCACCAAGTAATTCGATTAGCAAAGTATATTTCTGAAGTCAGAAGATTCACTTATTATTAGATTATAATTAGTTTAGCTTTATTGAAGACTAAAGCTTCAGGGTAATTAATAAATAACTACATGCTACGTAGATTATTATTTTTATAATTATATTAGATTTAATAATTATTAAAATCTTATGGATACACCATTTGCAATAGAATTTCTTTCTGAGGAATGGATTAGAAATATATCAATCACTATGTTTTTGGCTTCTCTCTATTTTTACTTGTCTTATAGAGTTAAAAATCAAAACATACAAATATTTTTAAAAAGCAGTTCTTTAATTATTATTGGCATGACCTTCGCATATCATATAATATTAGGCTCAAGTGGGGCTTGGACATTAAAAGAAGACCTGCCCTTGCATTTATGCAGTGTTTCTGCAATTATTTGTAGTGTTATTTTCTTTGTTAAGAAAAAACAGTTTTTATTTGAATTTTTATTTTACTGTGGAATTATTGGTGGTCTTGTGTCAATTTTAACTCCACAGATTACATTATATAATGACAACTATTTCTTTTATATAATGTTTTACTTTAAACATGCTTCAATTATAACAATACCCTTAGTTATAATGTATAGAATGAAGATGAAATTAGGCAAGTACTCGTGGCTGAAAACATTTGGTGGCATAAATATACTGCTAGCCATAGTTATGCCGGTTAACTCTGTTCTTGGCTCAAACTATTTATATGTAGCTAAACCACCTATCGTAAAAAACTTTTTAATTTTAGGTACAGGCGAGAAAACTATTTTAGGTTTGCCGGATTATGTGTTTGGTTTTGAAATAGAATTATTAATTCTATTATTAATGTTTTATTTGATATTTAAACCAAAAAAATGAAAAAATACATAGTATTTATACTTTTACTTCAAGCTTGTAATAATTCAATTAATAATAAAACTAAATTAGACTTGAGTGATAAAGAAGGTTATAATATTAACATGGAATCTAAGATAGTTATCTACGAATTAAGCCCTGAAGCTAAAAATATAACTCAACAGTGGTCTAGCTTACAAGAATTACAAAATATTATAGCGAATCTAGTCAAGGGAGATTATTCGACTTTTAAAGAAAAAGACAACTATCTAAAAGAATCAATAGGTGAATTAAGAAAAACTTTACCCGAAAAATTAAACATTAACTCAATAACATCAAGACTTCTTGTCTTAGAAACAAATATTCTACAGCTAGAATCCGTATTGTCCGAATCTGGTTTAGAATCAAAAAATAAAGTTGTAATCAGTAATAAATCAATTGAATCTTATTATAATTTTATTTATCAAATAAATAAAATTATAGAAAAAGAATTACAAATTATTGAATAATTTTTTGAGACAATAAGGCCTCTTTACTGATTTTTGCTAAGTTAAAATTTGGGGCAATTACCAATGCCTCATCCATAATTTCAATTGCTGCATCAATATTTAAAGATTTATTTTCCTTGAACCTGACTAGAGCTTTTAAATATATAAAAGCAGCCTTCATAGGGACTTGATATTGACTTTGTGATTCATAAAAAGTTCTCATGACATCACTTTTAGAATTAGCAATACCGAAGGTTATATGCTTAGTAGCACCTAACAGATCATCTAATTGAATTTTTAAATCTGCTAACTCGTATGCTACAAGTGAATTTGGGTTTCTTCTATAAAGCTCTTCATAATGCTCAACAGATCTATCAATTTGATTTACCATTTGTAATGATCTAGCCTTAACCTCAACAGCCATGTCCGAATCATTTTCTTTTTGAGCAATACCTATAGTGTTTAAAGCCTGAATATGTTTCCCTTCGTTCATGTATAAAACTGCTAAAGTATCTTTCCTTGCTTGATCTGGAGATAATATACTCAAATGAGTTAAAGCATTGATTACACCTTGGACATCTCCTTGAGTCTTCATTTGTTTATAATATTCCTTATAATGGTTTAATAAAGATGCATTAGATTGTGAGTATATAATTGATGATACGAAAAAAGATAAGACAAATAAATATTGCTTCATAATAATAGAATTTTAGTAAACGAAACTAGTGATAATTTTAAAACTAACAAAAAATGAAATTTAATAATAATACAATTCATACCGATTAACAAACTTGCCAGCTAGACTAAAATCAGTTATAAACTTAAGACCAATTTTAATTAAAACCTTATTTGAATTCATATAGAATCCAATGAATAATTAAAAAAAAATATCTAATATAAAAGGCTTATTTTTGTATAAACTCACGAAAGTCATGCAATTTCAAAGTAAAATAGAAGGTTTGTTTTCAATCATTTTTTCAGAAAATGTTTTAAAAAGATTTGAGAAATACATTTTGTACTTAGCATTTTTTGGATTTATAATTCATCTGTCAATTATTTTATTAAGCAACTATAAATTAATTGGTGTTTCTATAATTGAAACTAATTTATTTTCTGATCCTATAGCTGCATTATACACTCCTTTTTCATTTATTCTAGTTTATGAAGCTTTTTTATTAATCTATTATATTCCAAGATCATTTACAACTGCAGTTGGAAAACAGTATGAAATAATTTCATTGATAGTTATTAGAAAAATATTTAAGGATATTCCTTTAATAGACTTAAATTCAAATTGGATAGAAAACCCCTATAACCTTCAACTCATTTATGATTTAGTTGGGATACTTGTAATATTCTTTTTAATTTATTTATTTAAGCGTACAAAACAAAATCTTCCTATTAAATCAGTTTCAGAAAAATTAAATCAATTTATTTCTTCAAAAAAACTAGTCAGTATTGTTCTGATTCCAATATTAATTGGAATTTGTGTAATTAGTTTTTTAACTTGGTTCAATGGTGTGATTATTAATCAATCCTTTGAAGGAAATATTAATTATTTGTTTTTTAATGATTTTTTCACTTTACTAATTTTAGTCGATGTGTTTATTTTACTTCTTTCTTTTGCCTATACGGATAGATATAGTCAGCTAATAAGAAATACTGGATTTATAATTTCAACTATTTTACTAAGGCTTTCGTTTTCTGCTTCAGGAATAACTGGCATTCTTTTAATAATCTCTGGGATAGTTTTTGGATTATTAATTTTATTAATTTATAATGCTATTGAAAAAGAATAAAATTAAATATGATTTAATAACTCTGAAACATACATTTTAGCCTCCGGAAGTGATTTCATTGGCATATTGTAAAAATATTAGTTTACAGTTGAATTAGATTCTAAAAATAAAAAGCAGTTCACAGTCACTAGCTTTAAGCTCCCTTAAATAAAGTTTTTAAGCTTAAATCATAGTATTAGCGAACTATAATTTTCCAGCTATAATTTTTATTATTTAATACATAAATTCCAGGATTCAGATAATCGTGGGATAAAGTAGTGGAATTGGATGATGGATTGTGAATTTCTTCAATATTAATCCTTTGTCCAATTAAGTTGAATAATTCAAAATTATCAATTACTGAAGTATTTAAAATCTCAATATTTTGGTTAGAATTAATTGGATTATATTTTAATATAAGACGGTTTTTCTCAAAAGAAGGAATTGCTAAATTATTAGAAAAATAACTTGCTCCAAACTCAAAGCTTTCATTACCAATTGTGTTGCCTATTATTCTTCCTGGAATATCATCTATATAAGGATGTATACCTCCCCAGATTCTAGACAAACTACATTGATCAGCAGCATCTCTATAAGTAGCCCACTGAAGCTCAACATTTTCACTTGGACCTTGTTCAAATACTAAAAATTCATCTTTAGAAGCAAAAAACCTTCCTATACCACCTGGGAAATATGAACTGCCAGTGAACATTGTTAAAACTTCTGCAGCAGCTCTCGAAAATGTTGAATGTCCAGAAACGTACCCTGCAAAATTTGGGGTTACAAATGTCGGTCTTTGATAAGGCCACCAATCTTCAGCCAAAATCCAACCAACACTAGCTTGATCTAAGTCAACATCATCAATATAATCATGTCCACGCCAGGTAAACAGTTTGATTTTGCCAATATTTTCATTGTTATCACCTTGTAAAAAATCTCCTTCTTCAACAGCCTCTATAAAACCTTCTACAATAGGTAGGCCCTGAGGATGATAGTTGTCTGATGATGGATTAGTGCTTTGTCCTAAACCAGATAAATATCGAATAATTGAAATCGGTCTTACATAATCATACCATCCTTTAATCCCCCAAACTGATACAGCTGCATCATGCATAGTTCCTCCTAAAATAAAATAAGATTTAATATCCCACTCTAGATTAGATAAAAGCTCTCCAGCACCTTGAAATTTCTTAACTAATAAAGGATCATCGTTGACTTTATTTAACAGTACAAACCAGTGTCCGGGAGGAGTTTCAGACTCTGGTCCATCAGCCCAAAATTCAGCTAAAACTCTTGCATAATCACCTCTTAAGGCATACTGAGGTTCATAAGGAAGGTTTGTGTATGGATTTAAATCATGTCCATTACTAGTATCTCCACCTAAATAGTAGTTATAAAAGTTATTATAGTCTGAAACTTCTTCAGGTAGATTATCTAGAGGGAAATTACCAATTGAGTTCGGGGATATATCCCAAGAAACATTATTTTCAGAAGAAAGGTGTGATCCCCAAATAGAGACCATTGAAAATGCATTTATGAAATCTAAAGATTCTTGATCAGAATTATTTAAAAGAGGAGGTGCTCCAGGGTCTTGGTAAACTTTATATACATTGTCGTCTCTTGAAAATATACTTAAATCATCTTGATTTAATCCAAAAGGATGAACATTACCCCATTCGGCACCAAGGAAAGGCGGAGTATTTTCACCAGTTACCTGACCACTTTGATCAATAAAAACATTTAAAGTTAAGGGCTGCCACCTATTTGGATCAATAATATTTTCATTCCCACTTAATAGTGGTAACAAAGGGTCATTTACAGGAAGATAATACTGGTTTTCATAATTTAATTCTTCCATTGAACCATCCTCTAACCCATACAGTATGTAATTTTCAGCAATATAATTCCCTAAATGAACTGGGTCTTGGGTGTTATTTAAAGTGTCGTAATTTTCAATATCATAATCAAATAGACTCATGTAAAAATTAGCCAAGTTAATTATGTATTCTGAATTAGGTGATTGAGAGAAACGATGAGAAATTAACCTGTAAGCACAGTAACTAATTGCTGTTATCATATTTTCTTCTTCAGTTAAATCATTGCTGAAAGATCCATAATCAACATTGAAATCATTTACGCTTTGTCCAATTAAATAAGTAGAGCCTTGTTCTTTAATAATTGCCCATGCATCATACATTGCAGCACTAACATGAAAAAGATTTCTAGCATGTACAGTTGGCCTCGCATAATCGTTTCTTATTGCCTCTAACAATATTTCGTTCCAAAATCTTGCAATAGAAATATTGTTAGTATCCCAATCAATTTCAGATAAATCAATATTCATTTCTAATAACTCTATTTCAGTTGAGCAGACATCATTAAATGCACTCACTGACAGGTTTCCTTCAGTAGTAACATCCCATATAACATAAACACTGGATGTTCCTTGTCCACTAAGTATAGTTCCATTCACTACACTCCATAAGTAATTAGTTGAGTCAGTTGATTCAAAGGAATAATAATAAGGAACTAATGGTTCAATATTGGTTTCACCTTCTAGATCTCCAGCTGTTAAAAACTGACATGACCCATCATCTACGGTTGCATCAGGATTATAGTTACAAGAAGAAATGTTTGTACAGCCTTCAATTTTTACAGAAGTATTATTGTCGCTTACTGTTACTCCTTCATTTTCAATAATAGTAATTGAGGAATTTATGCTAATATCTTGATACGTCTGTCTTCCTGTATTTGGCCAAGTAACTATCAGGCTATCTATAGATGTAGCATTCTCTAGACCAAAATGAACTGACTGTATAGACTGGTTTTGATATGAAGATCCGTGATATAATCTTGATTGATCTATATCATTGTTAGGGTATATCTCAACAACTGACCCAAGGGCGTCATTATTTGAGACTGTACCTTTTAAGCTAACTTTAACCCAACTCCCTTGATTAATTTCAGTGAAGTAGGAGTCAATTGCTTTATTTTCATATAAAATAAGGCTTGAATCAAAATTAGATATCAATAAATCTAAATCCCCATCATTATCATAGTCAAATGATGCTAATGATCTACTTTTAGTTAATTCAACTTGATTTACAAGAGGATTCGTCGCAGAAAATTTTCTTGACTGGACAGATTGAGATCCTGTACTCACATTAAAAAAAAATTCGTTCTCTTCATGAACTGAAAATCCATTTGCAATAAATAAATCTTCAAACCCGTCATGATTATAGTCTGAAAAAATTGCTCCCCATGCCCAATTTGTATCATATATATTTACATTTTCTGAGTAATTTACATATTGGCTATCCATAAACTGATCTACATAAAAGCTGTTTTCTTTGATATTTGTTACTAAAATTTCAAAGTTGTTGTTATTATCATAATCACTAGTCGCCAATCCCATTCCATCATATGGATCTAGCAAATTGTAAGACTCTGCTTCATTAACAAACCCCTGACCTTGTTGATTTATTAATAACACATTATTTTGATCATGATCATTAGTAATGTATATATCTGGGTAATTATCATCGTTTGCGTAAATAACTATAGATGAAAAACTATTCATTGGGTCGATCATTTCACCTAAGTCTACATTTTCAAACATTCCAGACCCTAGATTTTTATATAGTTTATTATTAGAGCTAGAATGGTAATCTGTAATAAACAGATCAAGTAATCCATCAATATTATAATCTAACCATAAACCACTAGTAACAAAACAAGTGTCACAATCTATAGCTAAACCAGATTGATTTGTAATATTAGTAAATGAACCATCCGTATTATTTTGATATAATTGACTTTGATTAGAATTTCCTAAAAAAAGATCGGGGAAAGAATCATTATTAAAATCGCCCCATGAAGCTGAAAGTCTATCTCCAAAATCTTGTTGTAAGTCTAAAAAACCAATATCATTTAAAATAATATCATGATTTAAATTTTGCTCAATACCAGTGTTAACTGTTACATCAATAAAATTACCGCTATTTGTGTTTTGTAGTAGCCTACTCCAAGTTTGTGAATTGTTTTCTTCCGAGAAACTTCCAACAATAAAAATATCTAGATCTCCATCTTGATCATAATCAGCGATAGCAATACCATTATTATCTTCATAAATATTGACATCTGCATAATTAGAAGCATCTCTAAATTGTTGAGAAAAAATAGAGTTAATTATAAAGAAAAATATGTAAAAAAAATATTTATTTTTAGATAATGTAGATTCGTACATACTATAAATTTACACAAAATTACCAGTAGACAACCTAATTATTAGTATACTACAAATAAAAAAAAGTTAATTACAATCTAATCTGGCAAACTAATTCAGCAATAGTAGTCTCATTACCATAAAAATATTTTACTGAAGATACACCTGCTTGAATTTTTAAATTATTATCATCAAAATATTTTGAAATACCAAAGCTCATATTTTCAAAATCTTGGAGAATTGAGTTTTCATAAGCACTATTAATTTCATTAGAAAATTCAGGGTTAGAAAATTCATATCTAAAATCAATTCCAATATTATTTTTAAATACATAGCCTAACTGAAAGTTATAACTGCTTCCTAAAATCAAATATTCACTAATTTCTTTTGGTATTAATAAATTGGCTGCTGACTGATCTAAATAAGTTTCATTTAAACCACTAGCCGCAGCATCCGCATACTCAGCTAAAATTGAAAATCCTTTATATTTTAATAATAAATCAACAAATACTTTTTCGTAATCCGGTAAATTATTATTACCATTTCCATCATAAAACATAATTTCTCCATGACCATCACCAGTACTATGACTAGTTCCAACATTTTTACTATAAGCAAAACCTAATTCCATGATTATCTTTTCTTCTCCTACTAAATCCATTGACCCTTCATTTCCCTCTGAAAAATTTCCAAAAGGATATAAGTCTAATCTTGTACCAAATTTAATACCTCCTAAATCACTGTCTCTAGAATCCGTTCCAAAAGAATTTCTCCCATCTCCAGAAGTAATTGCAAATTTAGGTGATAAAATAAAGTTATCACCAAAACTAGTTTCTAAAAACAATCCAAATTCTTCACCGGCTGAACTTGTATGGTTTTGACTAAGCAAACTTCTATCAGTAAATTGAAGAACATCTTCGTTAAAAAGCATTTCTCTGTTATTTAAAAATGTGTTTCTTTGACCAAAATATATATCAACACTTTTACTAGGGTGATATCCGACCCAAGCTTCTAATAATGGGTTACTAAGACTATAGTCCATCATTATAGTGAAGCTAACTTTTTCCTTTTTAGCATTTCCTGATATCTCTAACACAGAATTCTTTGATTTGAATTGTCGATTTAGCTCATCTATTGAACCGCCGTCAACAATGGTAGTCATGTTATTATAAACATATGTAGGTTTGATAAAGCCTTTAATATTAAAATTATAATCTCCTTCATCAAATGATAAAGAAACTCCGTTACCAAAATCAAAATCTGAGTTGTTTTGACTTAATTCTTGAGCTGTAATAAATGTTGTAATAAATATTATTATTAAAAATGATATCTTTTTCATGACTATGTTTTTTTAATTTATTAATCTGTATATAGGTAATATTTGGTTTATCTCTGTTTTTAAAATTCCAAAACTGACAAAGCTATTTGGAGCTTCTGGCTCCAATAATTCTGTCAAAATGTTGGAAGTTCTTTGGTTTGTCAAAATTAAATAAGTCCCTTGTTTTATCGTAATTTCATCTTCAACAAGCGAAGCTTTTACGGACTGTAAATTCATTTTTTCATATTTATCAAAATTATCGTTGTAATCTGTAATTTTGAATTTCTCGACTTTCATAATAGTATCGTTTTCAACGATATTAACTTCAAGTCCTAAAATTCTTAATTTATTGATTAACTCAACCTTTTCTTCTAATATTAAATAACCTGAAGGTCGTTTTCTAACTAATGTTGGATTGGATCTTAGAGCATCTCTTATTGTAACCTCGTAATCAATAATTTTATTTGAATTCAAATCAATAGTTTGAATTATTTCCTTTTCTACAGTTCTGGAACTGGTAACTACAATATCGCTTGAATTATAGTTTAATGATTTTTTTAATTCTGATTTAATAAAATCACTATTTTCAACAGTTGTTTTTAAATATGAAAGTGCTATAGAAAAAGCTGAATTTACCCTTCTTTTAAAAGAAGTTTTTCCAATCCCTACTCCTCTAATTTCAATCAGTGTAGATATCGTGTTATTTAAGGCATATGAAGTAGCACTCGATCTAGCATTTGTTGACCCTTGATTAAATTGAATCTCTCCTAAATGTTTAGTAGTAGATATATAATCATGATGTTTTAACTCATAGTTATCCAAAATAGATCTTGCATTTTTAACAAATAAAGTATCCGTGATTACTCTAATATTTTCTGGTACATTTAAATTTCCTGAATATAAAAACATCACATCATAAAGAGAAGTTATCCCAAAATCACTCATCCTTGCAAAATCTTTTCTATAGGGTCTATACTCATGAAAATCAACAGCAATATCAGGATTGAAATTTGTATATGCTTGTTTAATATTAATAGATTCTAAAGCCATTAATTTAGTCTGATCTCTATTTAAATCCAGTCCATTTGATGCGTATCTGTTTTGCTTTATATAGCCATCAATATTTGCCATTGGTAAAATAGCAATATTTGTATTATCCGAAAGATGTTTTAAGCTACTGTCATTCAGTAATCTATCTAAAAGATACAATAAACCTTCTGTTCCAGCAGGCTCATTGCCATGTAGTCCACCTTTAAACCAAACCTTTAAATTATTTTTATTTTCTGAATTAAGAAATATAATTGGTATTTCATATCCTTTTTGTGACTCTCCTATAAATTTAATTTCCATTTTATCTGGAAATTTATTTTTCAAATTATTAAGAAAAGTCATCAATTCTTGATAATTAGTAAACCCTTTTTTCTTTTTAAGTGCTGGTGTTATTTCTAATAACTCATGATAGTCTGGAAAAAAATTACTTGTTATTTTCTTACTTTGGGGGTTAGGCTGACTACTAGCAAATAATGTACTTAGTAAAAAAATTAGTATGTATAAATATTTAACCATATTTCTTTCTAAAAAGATATTGTTGTAATTAATCTAAAAAGTAGCTCATCTTTAAAAACAGGAGCAGTAACAGTATCATTATCATGATTTACACCCAAACTGCCATCTACAAAAGTTATTGAACCTTGAATCTTAGCACCATAATTTCTTCCAAGAAGTTTACCAATACCTAAAGTATAGTAATTGGGCCTATTATAAAAAGTAGCATTGTTTAAAAAAGAGTTTTTATCTGCCTTTAAACGGGTATATCTAGAGTCAATTGTAATACCAGATTTAAACAAGTATCCCATTTGAATATTATAAGCCTCACCAAGCATCATCCTACCATTAACATATCCTTCAACGTCTTGAATATTATTGACTAAAAATGATGAAGATGTAGATCCATCATTTCTTACTCTTTCAATAATATTTGCTGGAACAGTTGAACTTGATTTGACATACTCTCCAAGGGCAGAGAAGCCATTATATTTAAATAAGAAATCAATTCCGTACTTAGTATAGTCGGGTAAACTTTGTTGACCAAATTCATCTAAATAAAGTATTGACCCACTATCTCTTCCTCTTCTACTGCTTATGCCTGAATTATGACTATAATTAACCCCGATTACAAATTTTGGTGTTAACTCTCTCATGACATCAATTTGTCTAAACTGTCCTTTATTAGTGAATAGACCGAAAGGTAAAAAATCAATTCTTCCTCCAATTTTAAGTCCACCTAAATCTTTATCAAAATTATTTATTCCATCTCCATTTGTTAAAACAAAATAGGGACGTAAATAAGAACCTTTGCCATTTAATCTAAAATTTCCACTTAAAAACAAACCAAATTCTCGAATTGATGAGAATGCAGAAGTAAGCCTGCTCCTTTCTACTAGTTGCAAGGAGTTAGAATTCATAAATAACTCTCTGTTGTCTGTGTAAGTTGACCTTTGACCAAATATAACTTTTATTCTATTTGTAATATCATAACTTAAATATGCATCTAATAAAAAATCAGCTGTAGCCTCTCCTGTTTCTGAAGACCCACTTAAATCAACCTGGAATCTATATGCGAATTTTGGATTGGAAGCTTTTCCGTCAAATCTTAATCTTAACCTTCTTAATCTAAATCTAGTAGAAGAAGAGTTTTCATCTAAATCATTATAATTCTTTATTTCAACGTGCGGTTGAGCGTAACCACTTAATTTAATCTTACTTCCATTATCCGCTGTGAAGCTAATTCCTTCTCCAAAAGAATAACTATCTAATGTAGATTGAGAATTAATATTAAGGGATATTAACAGAAGAAATAAAGAAGTAATTTTTATAATTTTCATATTAATTTTTTAGAATTTAAAAATCTGTACCATCTAATTTATGACCTGGTGTGAACAAAGCTCCGTTTGCTGTAGCAATGCTAGAGTGTTGTTCAAAAGTTTCCCCAGTTATATCTGGACTACGGGTATAAGATTCGTCTGGGTTGTTAGACAATGGTTCTATATCAAAAGTTAAAAATGTATTACCTGAGGGATCACTAATAGTCATTAAATCTCCTGCATTATTCATGTTTAAGGTCCCTTCAGAAGCAGTTTGTATTATGGAAGTTCCAAAATCACCTGATGGATTACCTCCACCAAATAAAACAAGAACTCTATTAGAAGGAATTATAGATCCAGAAGGAAAAGTGTGTCTTAGTTGACTTGTATCAGAAACAGTGTAGCCAGACATGTCAATTTCTAAACCAGAATTGTAAAATTCAATAAACCCATCTTCATGTGGATGTCTTGTTCCGTCTCCATTAGCATCACCGGCAATTCCAGCTGGTGGATCATATAAAACTTCATTGATAATAAAGCCTAACCATGGACATCCATTGTTTTCTATAACACCAGTAACAAGGGGACAGTTATCCTCTGAATCTGGGGTACCATCACCATCAGTATCAGTATCATCATCCAGCAAGGTTAATACTAACTGAGAATTACTTGACAAAAGATAATCACTATTTGCAATTAAATCAATAAGGATCTCTTCTGGACTTTCAATTTCATTATCTTGAATAGCAGAAATAGTTACTGAACCAGTTGTACTTCCACTATTTATTGAAATATTATTAGAACTAACTGAATAGTCAGAATTTATATCAGCAATACCAGAAAATTGCAACGGAATAGTTATATCGGTAGATACAGACCCATTTAAAGTAGCAGTTACAACAACTAAGCCATTATCTTCAGAAATAGTTTCGCTTTCTAACTCTACAGAGACACCAGGCAAGACATCTTCAGTATCACAAGACTGAATTCCTAACAATAGAAACATCAAAATAATAATATTTTTCATAAACCTATTTTTTTTTAAATTTTTCTCTAAAATAAAGAAAAATCCTTCTATATTTAACAAAATTTTACTATTAATTATGCAGATTAACAAATTTCTATTTTTTCTATTTTTATTACTTTTCAATTGTCAAGACCAAGAGACTACATTTACACCAAATGAACCAATTGACAATAATAATAATGTAACATTAGAAGATTTAGGTCGCGGTTTGTTTTATCAAACTTTTAATGAAAAAATCATTCCTATCTATTACTACATTCCTAACAATGTTAGTTCAAATACTCCAGTAGTATTTAATATTCATGGAGGAGGAAGAGGTGGGGAATCAACAAGAAACATGATGGAGAGTAAAGCAGATCAATATGGATTTATAATTATTGCACCTGAATTTAGTAATTTTAATTTTTCTGGTGGAGATGGTTTTAATTTAGGAAATGTATATATAGATGGGGACAATCCAACACCAGAATCACTTAATGATGTAAGCGAATGGGCATTTTCAATAATTGAACCAATTTTTGATGTGTTTCTAGCCAATACTAACACAAACGTTGATAAATATCATTTATTTGGACATTCAGCTGGAGCTCAATTTGTACACCGATTTATGCTTTTTAATCCAAATGCTAGGTATGATAAAATCCTAACCTCTGCAGCCGGCTGGTTTACTGTTTTAGATAATAACATTCAGTTTCCTTACGGATTAAATAATAGTATATTAACACAAGAGCCTCCTTTATCTAATAATAGCTTCCTTATAGATATTTTAAATAAAAACCATATAATTCAAGTTGGAACTTTGGATAATGATCCTGATTTTCCAGGATTAAGACATAATGAGTTTGCAGATGCTCAGGGTCTACATAGGGTAGATAGAGCAATTCATTTTTATAATCAAGCTCAAGATTTTGCACAAACGAATTCTTTATCCTTTAATTGGACTCTTAATATCATAAATGGGTTGTCACATGATACAAGTGATTCTATAGAATCCGGGTGTGACTTAATATTTAATTAAGATGAAAATATCCGTAAGTAAAATAGGATTTGTTTTAGGGCCTCTTTCTTTTATTTTAATAATGGTGTTTTTCAATCCTGATGATTTAGAATTTCAAGGGAAAGCTATTTTAGCATGTGCATCCTGGATAGCTATATGGTGGGTAACAGAACCTATTCCGATTGCTGCCACCTCATTGTTACCAATAATAATTTTTCCTCTTTCAGGAGGGTTAGATATTAAAACCACAACGGCTGCTTTTGGGCACAAATACGTTTTCTTATTTATTGGGAGTTTTATTTTAGCTATAGCTATTCAAAAGTGGAAACTGCATAAAAGAATTGCTCTAAACATCATTAGTAAGGTTGGAGTAAATAAAAGTAATATAATTTTAGGGTTCATGATTGCTACAGCATTTTTATCGATGTGGATAAGTAATACTGCAACATCAGTGATGATTTTACCCGTTGGTTTAGCAATTATTTCGCAACTTAAAGATGATCCTAACACCCCTGAAAATGAAAACTCTTTATTTGGGAAAGCTTTAATGCTAGCTATAGCATATAGTGCTTCGATTGGTGGAATGGCTACTATTATAGGAACTCCACCTAACATGATATTTGCTGGTGTGATTAAGGAAAGTTATAATATTGAGATTTCTTTCTTTGATTGGTTTAAATTTGGACTACCCTTAAGTATATTTTTTCTGTTTATCTGTTGGTTTTATTTAACCAAAATAGCTTTCAAGTTTAAACAAAAAGAATTCTCGGCTGGAAAAGAAGAAGTAGTGTCTCAACTGAAAGGATTAGGAAAAATATCTTATGAAGAAAAAACTATTTTAATAGTATTTATTTTAACTGCATTAGCTTGGATAACAAGAAACGTTCAAATTGACGGTGTTCAATACGGATTAACAAAAATAATTCCAAATTTAGATGATACAATTATAGCTATTATATCTGCTCTAGTACTTTTTATTTTACCTTCTAAAAAATCTACAATTAAAAATAAATTAACCAAAATTATTGATTGGGAAGATGCTATGAAACTTCCTTGGGGAATACTATTATTATTTGGAGCTGGTATGGCTCTTGCTCAAGGGTTTGACAGTAGTGGATTAGCTATATGGATTGGCAATCAACTAACATATTTAAGTGATGTCCCATTAGTAATATTACTACTAATATTAATTGCTAGCGTTAATTTTTTAACGGAGGTAACATCTAATATGGCAACTACCGCTATGTTATTACCTATTCTAGTTTCCTTAGCTGTTGTTCTTGATTTACATCCTTATTATTTGTTAGTTAGTGCAACTTTAGCAGCATCCTGCGCATTTATGTTACCTGTTGCGACACCTCCGAATACTGTTGTTTTTGGTTCAGGACTATTAAAAATTGAAGATATGTTTAAAAAAGGATTATGGCTTAATTTAATCTCTATTATTACTTTGACTTTTACAATATATTATGTACTTCCTTATTTTTGGGACTTAGTCACACCACTATAGATATTTATCCAATAACTTCGCTTGCTCAGCTAAAGATTCTTTAAATTCAATCTTGATATTACTAACTAACTCTTTTACAGACAAAGTGTCTTGAATATTGGTAACCCCCTGACCTGCAGACCAAATTGTACTCCAAGCTTTTGCTTCTGCTTTTGCAAGATCTAATTCCTTTGCAAAACTAAATTTTGATGTTAGTACTTTAAAATACATTTTTAGCTTTTGACTAAATGTTGGAGAACCACCCCACATTTTTTCACTAATTCCCATTTTTTCTAAACTTGGTCGTAAAAAACTAGCTGGTACTCCTGAAACCACTGCAGTGTATACAATATCCCCTGCACCACTATTAATTATCATATTTTTATAATCATCCGAAGCTTTACTTTCGTGAGTATTTATAAACCTTGTTCCCATATAGGCGATATCAGCTCCCATTTGCATGGCAGAAGCTACATCTCTTCCGTTACTTATACAACCTGAAAGAATAATAGTTTTATCAAAAAACCTTTTTATTTCAGCAACAAGTGGCATTGGATTTAAAGTTCCTGCATGTCCTCCAGCACCTGCAGCAACAAGTATAAGCCCATCAACTCCAGCTTCGGCTGCCTTCTCAGCATGACGTTTTTTAATAATATCATGAAAAACCAAACCACCATAACTATGAACAGCATCAACTAAAGTAGATACTGCACCCAAAGATGTTATAATTAAAGGCACTTTATGTTTTACACATATAGCTAAATCTGCTTGAACTCTAGGATTAGAGTGGTGTACAATTAAGTTCACTCCAAAAGGAGCAGGTTTTTTTCCTGTTTCATTTTCAAAGGTTTGTAATTCTGATTTAATTTGTATTACCCATTCTTCAAATCCTTCAGTTGTCCTTTGATTTAATGCTGGGAAAGTTCCAACAATTCCATTTTTACAGCACTCAATAACTAATTTTGGACCAGATATTAAAAAAAGTGGAGCCGCAATAACAGGTATACTTAATTCACTAATAAATGATGGTTTATTCATGTTTATTTATAATTTTAAAATTAATTTACCTCTTTTATTTCCATTAAATAATTTTAAGAAAATTTCATGGAAATTCTCGATACCTTCAAAAATACTCTCATTACTTTTTAACAAACCTTTATCAAACCATTCTCTTATTTGATTCTCGGCATTCAAGTAATCTTTTTGATAATCAAAAACAACCATACCTTTCATAGTAGCTCTGTTGACTAATAAAGAAAGGTAATTTGACGGCCCTTTGATTTTAGACTTATTGTTATATTGTGAAATAGCACCACATATTACAATTCTCGCATGCATTCTTAGCTTTGCCAATGCTGCATCTAACATTTCTCCTCCTACATTATCAAAATACACATCGATACCATCTGGGCAGTATTTTTTTAAAGCAGAGTATATATTATCATTTTTATAATCAATCACTTCATCAAAACCTAGTTCATTTTTAACATAAAGACACTTCTCTTTGCCTCCAGCAATACCAATCACCTTACATCCTTTAATTTTAGCAATCTGCCCAACTAAGCTTCCAACAGCACCAGCAGCAGCAGAAACTAACACTACATCTCCATTCTTTATTTTTCCTTCATTAATTATACCAAAATAAGCAGTCATTCCTGGCATTCCAAGGGCGCCTAAATACCTATATATAGGTGAGTTTCTATCATTGATTGTTTTATATTTCTCCCCATTTGTCAATGTGTATTCTTGTACTCCTCCCCATCCAGAAACTAAGTCACCAATTTTGAAATTATTATTGTTGTTAACTTGAATTACTTCTCCAACTGTTCCAGCTCGCATTACTGCTCCGATTTCAACAGGGGGAATATAGGACTTTGTGTTATTCATCCAACCTCTCATTGCTGGGTCAAGTGAAATGTATTTTTGCTTTATTAGTATTTGGCCATGAGTAAGCTCAGGAATATTTTCTTCTTCTAAATTCCATGTAGATTCATCTGGAATTCCGATTGGCCTATTCACTAATATCATTTTTTTATTTATCATAACTTTTCTTTGATTAATTTCCTTGCCAATTTGGCTTTCTCTTTTCTTTAAATGCACTAAGTCCTTCTTTACCATCATTAGATTCTTGAGCTTTTTTTAGCATTTTAAATAAATATTCATGATCATTATTTGTATTACATAGATGATCATAAGCTTCTAACCCTAAACTAATTGCCTTTGGTGAATTTTCTTTTATTTCATCTATTAATTTATTAGTGACTGACTCTATTTGATCTTCATTAGTAATATGAGACAATAACCCTAAATTACTTGCCTCTTCTGCAGAAATACTACAACCTCTAACACACCAATCTAATACTTTTCTTTGTGGCATGATTTTAATCAAACTAGCCATAACTTGCATTGGGAATAGCCCTCGTTTAACCTCTGGTAACGAGAATTTTAGTTCTTTGTTTGCAACAACAAATAAACAGCCTGCTAAGATTAAAAAACCTCCGGCATATACATCTTTATTAACCACAGCGATTGTAGGCTTATAGATTGTATTAAAAAGCTGGCCAATTAAAATATCTTTTTCAGGATGAGGAATTGTAGAGTTATTAGGTTCAATTTGTCCCATCATAGCTTTTAAGTCTGCGCCTGAACAAAAGACCGTACCTTTAGCTTCAAATAACACAATCCAAATAGAGTTTTTAAAATGTGCATGGTGCATTGCAAAGGCAATCTCATTAATCATCTGAGGATGAAGAGCATTCTTTTTATCTGGTCTATTAAGTGTAATCTTAAAAACATTGTTGGTTTCTTCTACATTTATAAACGCAAAATGATACTTAGAAAGATCTTCTACTTGATTTTTTTTATAGTAATTCATTTTTCAAAATTATTCTATTTTTAATAAAAGATATCCTTTCTCACATTCTGATTTGTAGTAAGATGGTTTTATTTATTATTGTAATTTATTTTTAAACCTGTAAAACCCCCATATTAAATTGTTTCTCAATTGGTGCATGGTTTGCAGCTTCAATACCCATAGAAATCCAAGTTCTGGTATCAAGTGGATTAATTACAGCATCAGTCCAAATTCTTGCTGCTGAATAATAAGGAGAGATTTGCAGATCATAACGCGATTTTATTTGATCAAATAATTTAGCTTTTTTTTCTGGCGTAATTTTTTCTCCTCGTTTTTTTAGTGATGCAGTTTCTATTTGGAGCAAAACTTTAGCGGCAGAGTTTCCACTCATTACAGCCAATTCAGCACTTGGCCAGGCAACAATTAGCCTTGGGTCGTATGCTTTACCACACATGGCGTAATTACCTGCCCCGTATGAATTACCTATAATAACTGTAAATTTAGGAACAACTGAATTACTCACAGCATTTACCATTTTTGCCCCATCTTTTATAATCCCTCCATGTTCAGATTTACTACCAACCATAAATCCGGTTACATCTTGTAAGAAAACCAAGGGTATTTTTTTCTGATTACAATTAGCAATAAAGCGGGTTGCTTTGTCTGCGGAATCATTGTAAATAACCCCACCAAATTGCATTTCTCCTTTTTTTGTTTTTACTAATTTTCGCTGATTCGCAACAATACCAACAGCCCAGCCGTCTATTCTTGCATAACCTGTTAAGATGGTCTGTCCATAGCCTTCTTTATATTGATCAAATTCTGATTTATCTACCAAGCGATTGATAATCTCCAACATATCATATGGGGCGTTTCTTTCTTTGGGTAAAATTCCAAAAATATCCTCTTCATTTTCTTTTGGAGCTTCACCTTTAACTTTATTAAAACCTGCTTTTTCAAAATCACCGATTTTATCAACTATACGTTTTATTTTGTCTAATGCATCTTTGTCGTCAAGCGCTTTATAATCTGTAACACCTGAAATTTCACAATGAGTTGTTGCTCCTCCTAAAGTTTCATTATCAATACTTTCTCCAATAGCTGCTTTTACCAAATAACTTCCTGCTAAGAAAATACTAGCAGTCTTGTCTACAATAATAGCTTCATCACTCATAATTGGCAAATAAGCACCTCCCGCAACACAACTCCCCATTACTGCAGAAATTTGTGTAATTCCCATGCTGCTCATGATGGCATTGTTTCTGAAAATGCGACCAAAATGTTCCTTATCAGGAAAAATTTCATCTTGCATTGGTAAATACACACCTGCTGAATCAACTAAATAAATTATTGGAATCTTATTTTCAATAGATATTTCTTGTGCTCGTAAATTCTTTTTTGCAGTAATTGGAAACCAAGCTCCTGCTTTTACCGTAGCATCATTAGCTACTACGATACATTGTTTGCCGTTTATATAACCAATTTTAACAATAACTCCTCCAGATGGGCAGCCTCCATGTTCTTTATACATCTCGTGACCTGCAAAGGCAGCTATTTCTATTGACTTTGTTTTATTGTCCAATAAATAATCTACTCTTTCACGTGCTGTCATTTTTCCCTTTTCACGTTGCTTGTCAATACGATTCTGGCCTCCACCCAATTTCACTTTAGCAAAACGTTTGCGTAGATCTGAAATTAAAAGTTTATTAAAATCTTCGTTTTTATTGAAGTTAACATCCATAGGGATTTATTTTTAAGCAAGTTAATAAATAATATATACTTTAATTAAGAGTTAGAGACAAACCGAATTAATTTCATAAATTTATTATAGCTTGTTAATTACAAAAAAAAATTATCGTTTTTATAAACTGATATTTTTGCTGATATTGATAAAAAAAGATACCTTTTCCATACTTTAGCAGTAAAGCAAGGCATTCACAAGTCTCAGTCAAACAACAAAACTAATTTATTATGAGCAACGAAACTAAATTTGATTTTAAATTTTACCATTGGGAAAAAACATTCAAGAATAAAACTTTTCTAAGGCAGCCTTTTGGTGAAAATTGGGAGGAATATACATGGGGTGAAGCTGGTCAACTTGCAAGAAAATTAGCTACAGGCCTTAAAAGTCTTGGACTTCCTGAAAAAAGTCACATAGGGTTAATGTCAAAAAACTGTAGAGAATGGATAATAGCTGACCTGGCAATAGTTATGGCAGGATATGTTTCTGTACCATTTTTTCCAAATTTAAATTCTTCTGAAACTAAAACACTTCTTAATCAGGGTGATGTAGCGGCATTGTTTATGGGGAAAATTGAGGATTGGGATGAGATTAAAAAAGGAATTCCTGATAATATTCCAATGATAACTTTCCCTCACTACGAAGGGTTTTCTCAAATCAACGAAGGCTTTCAATGGTTTGATTTCATAAATAAGTTTGAACCTCAAACTGAGGATTATTCCCCAAATATGAATGACATTTGGACTATTATTTTTACTTCTGGAACAACTGGCTCTCCCAAAGGAGTAGTACTAGATTTTGAGGTAATACAAGGCACGTGGGATTTATTCAATAAAGAACATAATCCCCTAGAAATAAACTTTTCAGGGAAAAATAGCTGGTTTTCATTCTTGCCTCTAAATCATATTGCTGAAAGAGTTGGAGTTGAATACACATGTTTCAGGCATGGGGGTGTAATTTCATTTACGGAATCTTTAGAAAGATTTGGTGATAATCTAAAATCAGTGCAACCTTCAATATTTATAGGTGTTCCTAGATTATATACTAAATTTCAGATGGGTATAATTTCTAAATTCACCCAAAAAAAATTAGATCTTTTAACTAGTATTCCTATTATTTCATATGTTATCAAAAAAATGATTAAGAAAGCTCTAGGTCTAAGCAACGCGAAATCAATAATTTCCGGTGCAGCTCCTATGATGGAAGTCCAAAAGCAGTGGTACAAAAAATTAGGTATAAATATTACTAATATTTACGGAATGACAGAAAATTGTGCTATCTGTACTCAAATTCCAGCAACAACAACTAATAAAAAAAACTCTGTTGGATTGCCTCAAGCAGGGGTGAAAATTAAAATAAATCCTGAAAATGGAGAAATTATGATGAGTGGGCCTTTTGTAATGAAAGGGTATTATAAAGATAAGGAAAGAACCGATGAGACTATCAAAGATGGTTGGTTATGTACAGGTGACCAAGGAAGGATAGACGAAGATGGTTATCTTTATATTACTGGACGAGTTAAAGATACCTTCAAAACAAGTAAAGGCGAGTTCATTGAGCCCCTAGGCTTAGAGAAGTTATTTGGTGATATTATTGAATTTGAACAAACTTGTATAGTTGGCCTTGGCAACCCTCAACCAATGTTATTAGTTGTATTGTCTGAAATTGGTCAATCTAAAAATAAAGAATCCTTAAAATCAACACTTGAAGAGAAATTAGTTTTAATAAATAAAGACCTTATTAATTATAAGAGAATATCTACGGTTATAATTGTAAAAGATGATTGGAATCCGGAAAATGAAATACTAACTCCGACATTAAAAATTAAAAGAGGTAAAGTAAATGACAAATATACTTCACAATTTAGTGATTGGCATGATAGTGTGGAAACTGTGATTTGGGAATAAATATAATCTCTACGATAACAATTTTTAGCTTTATAAAAACATTACTCATTTAAAACCAATGAATGAAAATTTAAAAAACAAGGTAGTCGTTATAACTGGAGCTGCATCAGGAATCGGAAAAGCTACTGCTATACTTTTAGCAAAATACGGAGCAAAAGTAATGGTTACTGATATCAATAAAAAAGAAGGACTATTAACAACTAAAATTATAAATGATTCTGGTGGTTTTGCATCTTTTTATAATTTAGATACATCTTCAAAAGAAGAAACAGTAATTGTTTTAGAAAGTATTTATAAAGAACATGGAGCAATTGATCTGGCGGTTAATAATGCTGGTATAGGTGGTATGGTTGGACCACTTCATACAATTGAATCTTCAATATGGGAAAAAATGATAGCTGTTTGCTTATCAGGAGTTTTTTATTCTATGCAAGAAGAAATAAAATATATGCTTATTCAAGGTAATGGTCGAATTGTAAATATTTCATCACTGGCTGGTTTAAATGGAGTATTGGCTGGGAGTCATTATTCAGCTGCAAAACATGGGGTCATTGGAATTACAAAATCTGCAGCACTAGAATATGGTAAATATAACATCAGAGTTAATTCTGTGTGCCCTGGCTTTGTTCAAACTGCCATTATAGATGATGTACCAGAAAAAGTCTTAAATTATACCAAAAACACAAGAATTCCTATGAAAAGAATTGGTACTACTGAGGAAGTAGCTGAGAGCATTTTATGGCTATTAAGTGACCGGTCAAGTTATATAAATGGAGAGAGCTTAGCAGTTGATGGGGGCTTTCAGGCAGGGTGAAGAATAATGATTTGAATAAATAAATTCAATCAACAGCACTTACTAAACTTGTTCGTTATATATCAAATAGCGTTAAGTTTTATTCATTTAACTTATCTTCTTACATTTGCATAACATTTAAAATATGTAATTGAATTAGAACAAATAATAAAGTGAATTTACACTTAAATATTAATTTATATATCAAAAAAAATAAATGAAGAAATACCTTACTGAAGAGCACGATTTATTTAGGGAGAGCTTAAGTGAATTTTTGGGGAGAGAAGTACGACCAAATATAGAAAAATGGGAGAAAGATGGAAGAATTCCAAAGTCAATTTGGAAAAAAATGGGAGACATGGGTTTTCTTGGATTATCTTACCCTGAGAAATATGGAGGTAGTGGTCTAGATTTCTTTTTTGAAATTGTTTTCAACGAAGAGCTTGGTAAATTAAATAGTGGTGGATTTGTGGTAAGTCAACAGGTAGTTCAATACATGTCATCTCCATATATACTCAAATACGGAAGTGATAAGTTAAAAGATAAATACTTGCCTGGTATAATTTCTGGAGATCTTGTAGGTTGTATTGGAATTACTGAGCCAGATGCAGGTTCTGACACTCAAAACATACAAACAAAAGCAATAAAAAAAGATGGACATTATATAATAAATGGATCTAAGACTTTTATCACTAATGCAGTTTATGGAGACTTTGTAGTTCTAGTAGTTAAAACAGATTCAAAAGTTGGATCCAAAGGAATTAGTTTAATATGCGTAGACTTAGATCAAGCTGGAATAACTAAAAATAAAATCAATAAATTAGGATGGCATTCTTCTGATACAGCTGAATTAAGTTTTGATAATGTTAAAGTCCCTTTAGATAGTTTAATTGGTGAGGAAGGTAAAGGTTTTTATTATTTAATGAATGGGCTTCAATTAGAGAGGTTAATTTTTCTTCCAAGCAGTATAGCTACGATGGAGTTTGCCTTATCAGAATCATTAAATTACATGTCACAAAGAAAAGCATTTGGAAGAACTATTGATCGGTTTCAAGTTTTAAGACATAGAATTGCTCAATTATCATCTGAAGTTGAAGCTTTAAAAGCTTTTAGTTACTATTGCTATGATTTATTTGACAATGATGTTTATGATGTTAAGCTTTGTTCAATGGGTAAACTTATTTGCACAGAACTTCACGAAAAGATATCTACTCAATGCTTACAATTTTTTGGAGGTAATGGGTATACTGAAGATTATCCAATGGCAAGAATGTACAGAGATAGTAGATTAGGGACCATTGGCGCAGGTACTTCCGAAATAATGAGAGATATTATTTCAAAAATGGTAATTGATGATGTTAAATATGAAAAAGCAAAATCAAATTTTAGCTCAAATAATAATTCAACAGACTCCATAAACACTTTTTCAAATGTAGAATCTTTATCATCTTTAAAAAAGTCAGATAACTATAATTTATCATTAGCGATAGAAACTTTAGAATTAGCTGAAAATACATTAGAAATTACAATAAAGTTTATTAATACAATAAACAATGATGGTGAAAAGCAAAGTGATTCTCAAGTCATTAGGCATCAAATAGCTCAACTTGCATCAGAAATTGAATGTTATAAACAATTTATTCAGACTACCTATAATAACCTAGCCAACAATAAGGATCTTGAAAAAGAAATAACAATGGCAAAGCTAATTTCTATACAATTAATGGATAAATTAGTTTCTCAATGTTACAAAATGTTTGGTAATTACGAAAGGTTAGATAATCATCCACTTGAAGAAATATTTCAAAAATCAAAAATGATTCAAATCTCAAATAATTGTATAGATTTACATGATAATATTTCAAAATTAGTAATTGATAAAAAGTAAATTATGGGAAAATTAGATGGGCAAGTAGTAATCGTTACGGGTGGAGCAAGAGGAATTGGAGAAGGGATTTGCAAAGTTTTTTGTAATGAAGGAGCTACAGTAGCTATATGGGATGTAATTGACGAAGGGATAAAAACTGCAGAATCAATAAAAAAAACTGGCGGAAAAATATTTTTTCAAAAAGTAGATGTTACAAATCAAGAATCCGTAAACGGTGCTGTTGAGGAAATAATTACAGATTATAAAAGAATAGATGTTTTAATTAATAATGCAGGAATAATTAGAGATAAGTCATTTTTGAAAATGACAAGAGATCATTGGGATCAAGTTGTTAATGTTAATATAAACTCATTGTATGTAACATGCCAGGCAGTGTTACCACATATGAAAGAAGCAGGCTATGGAAGAATTATATCTGCATCATCAATTAATGCTTTCCAAGGGGCTTTTGGGCAAGCAAATTATGCAGCATCAAAAGCTGCTATTACTGGATTTACAAGAGCTTTATGTAAAGAAACCGGGAGGTATAATATTACAGTAAATGCAGTCGCTCCAGGGTTTATTAAATCTGAGATGTCAGATTCTATGCCAGCCGAAATTGTTAAAGCTGGTATTGCAATGATACCTGTTGGTAGAATTGGTACTGCTGAAGACATGGGTCATACCTATTTGTTTTTAGCATCTAAAGAAGCTAGTTTTATTAGCGGAATCACACTTCATGCAAATGGAGGAGCAATGCCAATGTAAAAAATAAAAAATATGAAAAGTAAATTTAATTTAGAAAGTAAAGTAGCAATAGTAACTGGAGCTAGCAAGGGAATTGGAGAAGCTATAGCGATAAGTCTTGCTGAGCTTGGAGCAACTGTGATTGTGAGTTCAAGAAGTCAAGACTCAGTAGAAAAAACTGCTAAAAAAATTCGAGCAATGGGTTTTAAATCTGAGGGAATAGCTTGTCATGTTGGCAAAGAAGAGCAATTAGTAAAACTAGTAGATATTGTTTTAGATAAATACAAAAGAATTGATATTTTGATAAATAATGCTGCTACAAACCCATATTATGGGCCTTTAGATAAAGCAGATGGAGGAATATTTGATAAGATGATGGAAATTAATGTTAAAGCTCCTTTTAATCTAGCAAACCTCTGTTTTCCTGTAATGAAAAAAAATGGTGGTGGTAGTATAATAAATATATCCTCAGTGGAGGGATTACGTCCGAGTGAATATTTAGGAATTTATTGTATTAGTAAATCTGCACTAATAATGTTAACCAAATCACAGGCTAAAGAATGGGGTAAATTTGGAATTAGATCAAATGCAATATGTCCAGGCTTAATCAAAACTAAATTTAGTGAAGGGCTTTGGAATAATGAAAAAATGCTACACCAAGTCACTAAGGAATTGCCTCTTGGGAGAATGGCTAATCCGGATGAAATGGCTTCATTAGCATGTTATCTTGCTTCCGAAGCTTCTAGCTACACTACTGGATCAGTGCATGTATCTGATGGCGGACATATGATAGCAGGAATATAAAAATAAGAAATAATGTCAGAAGAAAATATTACTAACATTCCATACTCAACTGAAATTTCTGAAATTTCAGAATTGAAGAATTTTGTGGGTGAAGAGCTTGGTTTGTCAGAATGGACTGAGATAACACAAGACCAAATAAATACATTTGCAAAAGTGACTGGAGATAATCAATGGATACATACCAATGCCGAATTATGCAAAAAAAAATCTGCTTTTAAAAAACCAGTCGCACATGGATTCTTAATACTATCTCTAGCTTCTAAATTTTGTTATGAAACATTTAAATTAAAAAATGTTAGTATGGGGGTTAATTATGGATTAGATAAAGTTAGATTTATGAATCCGACTATTGTAGGCTCACTTTTAAGAGGGAGAGTTCAACTAATTTCGTCAGAAGAAATCCAAAATGGGATAAAATATAAAATGAAAATAACTTTTGAATTAAAAGACAAAGAAAAACCTGCTTGTGTTGCTGAATTTATAGCAATAGCATATAATTAAAAAAACTAATAATTATGAGTTCTGTATTATACAAAGTAAAAAATAGTGTAGCCATAATAACTTTAAATAGACCAGAAAAATATAATGCTGTAAACGATAGCTTAACGGAGTTACTTAGTATTTATTTATGTAAAGCTAAAGAAGATACAAATGTAAGAGCAGTTGTAATTACGGGTTCAGGAAATGGCTTTTGTGCTGGTGCAGACATGAGTGCTTTTGGTAGTGGTAAAACACCTGAGCAAGGAAGAGATAATATAATTAATACTTTTCAACCATTGATGCGCAAGTTTCAACAACTAAGTAAGCCTATTATTGGAGCTATAAATGGAAGTGCAGCTGGAGTTGGAGCTTCACTAGCACTTGCGTGCGATTTTAGAGTTATGGGGCCAAAAAGCTCTATTTATTTTGCATTTATAAATATAGGGTTAGGACCAGATGGTGGTGGAAGTTGGTTACTAACTAGACTTATTGGTTATAGTAAAGCATTAGAGATTGCAATAAGTGGTAAAAAAATATTTGGGGAACAATGCAATAAGTTAGGATTAACAAATAAATTAGTTGATGACCAAGATGTACTAGCTAAAGCTATAGAATGGGCGGAAGAATTATCTAAAAAACCCACACTAACTATTGGTTTAACTAAAGAAGACTTAATATTTTCAGAATGCAATTCTTTACATGACACAATTGCATTTGAAGCACAACAACAAGTTAAGGCTTTTAAAACTGAAGATCATAAAGAAGGAGTTAGAGCATTTATTGGTAAAAGAACACCAAATTTTAAAGGAAAATAAAAAATGAAATTTGAACAAATTAAAATAAAGATTAAAAATTTTGTAGAGCAAGAGTTATATACACTTGAACCCTGGATACTAAACTCAGAGTGGAATGAAAAATTACCTAAACTAAATGAACTTAGAGAAAAGGTCAAAAACATTGGTTTATGGTTACCACAAATCCCCAAAAAATATGGCGGCTTAGGATTAACAAATGCTGAACATGGTGAAATTTGTGAAATTTTAGGTTCTAGCCCTTATGGGCTATATGTTTTCAATTGCCAAGCACCAGACGCTGGGAATATGGAAATACTTATAGAATTTGGGGACAAAGAACAACAAAATAAATATTTGGGACCTCTTTTAAATGGAGATATTAGAAGTTGTTTTGCAATGACAGAACCTAACCACGCAGGCTCTAACCCAGTGAGAATGGGAACTTTTGCAAAGAAGGAAAAAGGAAATTATCTTATAAATGGGCATAAATGGTTTACATCTAGTTTTGACGGTGCTGAGTTTGCAATAGTGATGTTGATCACTGATCCTGAAAATGAAAATATTCACAAAAGAGCAAGTCAAGTAATTGTACCACTAGAAACTGATGGTGTTGAATTTGTTAGAAACATTCAAATTATGGGACATGCAGGGGGAGGATGGGAAAGTCATGCAGAAATAAAGTTCAACAATGTTATAGTACCTCAAAGTAATGTGCTTGGTGGAGACGGGGATGGATTCTCTATAGCTCAAAAAAGATTAGGCCCAGGACGTATTCATCATTGTATGAGATGGATGGGCATATGTGAAAGATCTTTTGACCTAATGTGTAAAAGAGCAGTATCAAGAGAACTAGCAGATGGACAAACATTGGCAGATAAACAAACTATTCAAAATTGGATTGCGGAATCAAGAGCAGAAATAAATGCAGCTAGATTATTAATAAAAGATGCGGCTCATAAAATTGATACTCAAGGCGCATATAAAACAAGAAATGAAATATCAATTATAAAATTTTACGCAGCTAACGTGATGCAAAATGTTGTTGATAGAGCAATACAAGTACATGGAGCATTGGGTATTACTGATGATACCATTCTCGCGGCTTACTACAGGCATGAACGTGCATCAAGAATTTATGATGGTGCCGATGAAGTCCACAAAAGTAGACTTGCTAGGCAAATTTTAAAAACTTACAAAAGCATTTAATGTGCAAATATAATTAGTTATAAATGAATAATATTAAGACTGATAAGCCTATAGGAATTAGAGAAGGAGAAGAATTAGATATTCTCAAGCTGCAAAAATATTTATCAAGTAACTTATCAGAATCCAGTAATATTAAAATTTCACAATTTCCAAATGGATTTTCAAATTTAACCTATTTGATTAAGCAAGATAAAACTGAATATATCCTAAGAAGGGGCCCTCATGGCACGACTATAAAATCTGGACATGATATGCATAGAGAGTTTAAGATCTTAACAAAACTAAAACAAGTTTACAATAAGGTTCCTAAAACAATTCACTATTGTGAAGATAAATCTATAATTGGAGTACCATTTTATTTAATGGAGAGAGTTAAAGGAGTAATATTAAGAGCAAATAACACAAGTAATAAATTAATTAAGCCTGAGTTAATGGCAAAAATTGCAGATAGTTTTATCGAAAATTTTAATAAAATACATTCGGTTGATATCTATAAAACAAAATTAAATGAAATTGGCAAAGCTGAAGGTTATAATAAAAGGCAAATCGAAGGTTGGGTTAAAAGGTATGACAAATCAAAAGTTGATGATTTTCCATTATTAGAAAAAACAGCTAAATGGCTATATAATAATATCCCAAATGATGATTTAAACTCTTTAATTCATAATGATTACAAATATGATAATATAGTTTTAGACACAAATGATTTATCTCAAATTAGATCTGTTTTAGATTGGGAAATGTGTACGATAGGTAATCCACTAATGGATCTTGGTACTACTCTAGGCTATTGGACTAATCATAATGATAGTGACCTTATGAAGAAATTAAATTTTAATCCAAGTTCGGTAATTGGAAATCCAACTAGAGAAGAACTTGTTCATAAATACTCGCTTAAATCAAATAAAAACATAAATAATATAATATTCTATTACGTATATGGTGTATTTAAAATATCCGTAATTGTTCAACAAATTTATTATAGATACAAACTTGGACTAACTAAGGATAAAAGATTTGAAAAGTTAGATGTAGTAATAAATGACCTCGCACTAGTTGCGTCTCAGGCAATAGAAAGAAAAAAATTAGATAATTTATTTTAAAAATTACAATTATGAGTGAAAATAATAAAGATGATTTTAGAATAAAGACAAGAAAATGGTTAGAAAAAAACTGTCCAATGTCAATGAGAGGTAAAACAGATGATATTAAGGAATTATTTTGGGGCGGTGAGAATACTAGCTTTACATCAGAAGATCAAAAGAAATGGTTTGAAGCAATGTATCATAAAGGGTGGATAGCTCCACAATGGGAGCAAAAATATGGAGGTGGAGGACTTTCAATATTAGAAAATAAAATTCTATTACAAGAAATGTCAAGATTAAAATGTAAACAGCCATTAATTAGCTTTGGGATTTCAATGCTTGGTCCAGCACTATTGAAATTTGGAAATGAGAATCAGAAAGATAAATACCTAAATGAAATAACCAATGGTAAAATTAGGTGGGCTCAAGGATATAGTGAACCTAATGCAGGAAGTGATTTAGCAGGCTTACAATGCAAAGCGGAAGATAAGGGAGATCACTATTTAATAAATGGATCAAAAATTTGGACATCATATGGTGATATGGGAGACTGGATATTCTGCCTAGTTAGGACTGACTTTGAAGTAAAAAAACAAATGGGAATTAGCTTTTTATTAATCGATATGAAGAGTGAAGGTGTTATGACTCGAGCAATCAAATTAATAAGTGGTAAATCTCCTTTTACAGAAACATTTTTTGATAATGTAAAAGTGCCTAAAGAGAATTTAGTAGGTGAATTAAATAAAGGCTGGACTATTGCAAAATATCTACTAACTCATGAGCGCCAGATGATAGGTGGAATGGGTGGTGATGATGAAAAATTTAACCCTAGAGAAATAGCATTAGAATCATTTGATTTAAAAGACGGTATACTTCCAAATCCGATTTTAAGAAATGAGTTGTCAGAATATGAAATGGATGATAAAATCTTCTCAATGACAATTGAAAGAGCAATAGATGAAGCTAAAGCTGGAAACGAGTCAGGTGCAGCTTCATCATTATTTAAATATTATGGTACAGAGCTAAATCAACAAAGAATGGAATTAATAATGTCTCTTACAGGATCAAGTGAATTAATAATGGATAGTGAAAAGAATAAAAATGGATATATAGCTGCAAAATTTCTTAGAAGTAAAGGAAATACAATTGAAGGTGGGACCTCTGAAGTTCAACTAAATATAATATCTAAAAACATATTAGGATTACCTACAAAATAATAAATTATGGCGTTAGTATTAAACGAAGAACAACAATTACTAAAAGAGTCTGTAAAAGACTTTTTAGACAATAAGGCACCAGTAAGTGCATTAAGAAAGTTAAGAGATGAAAACATTTCCGATTATGATGACACTCTATGGAGTGAAATGATTGAAATGGGACTAACCTCACTAACAATTAATGAAGAGTTTGGAGGATTAGAATTTGGATATGTTGCTCTTGGACAAGTATTAGAACAAACTGGAAGAAATCTTTCAGTATCTCCAATGATTTCAACTGTATTAATGAGCACAACATTTATTAATGTGCTTGGAAATGTGTTCCAAAAAAATAAATATTTACCAGAGATTGCAAAAGGGAATATTAAAATATGCTTGGCACATCAAGAAACATCTCATTTTAATATCAAAGACATTAATACAAAACTGAAAGTTGATGGAGATAGCTATGTTTTAAACGGAGAGAAACATTTTGTAATAGATGCTGGAATATCAGATTACATAATAGTATTAGCAAAATTTGAAACCGAAAGCAACTATATTGGTGTAATACTAAGATCTAATTCGGATGGAATAAAAATTAATATATCTAGACTGTTAGATGATAGAAAAGTTGGTGATATCACATTTAAAAATGTTAAAATAGAAAAAGAATCGGTTATTGAAATTAATGACTTTAAACTTCTTGAAAGAGTATTTGATATTTCATCCATAGGGCTTTCATGTGAAATGTTAGGTGTTTCATTAGAAGCATTTGATAAGACTTTAGCATATCTAAAAGACAGGCAACAGTTTGGTGTCACAATAGGCACATTTCAAGCACTTCAACATAGAGCTGCTAAAATGTTTATAGAACTAGAGCTGTGTAAGTCAGTGGTCATAAAAGGCCTTAAGGCAATTGATTCTGATTTAAGTAATTTAAATGAAATTGCATCTTTAGCTAAAGCTAAACTTGGAAGAACAATTAAATTAATAACAAATGAAGCGATACAAATGCATGGGGGTATAGGGATGACTGATGATATAGATATCGGTTTTTATATAAAAAGGGCAAGAGTCTTGCAGCAAACACTTGGTGATTACAACTATCATTTAACAAGGTACGCTGAAATAAGCGGCTATTAATTAAGCAATATTTAGTCCACTTTCTATATTAATATTTTCAGGAGAGAGAAACACTTCTACATTATTTTCATCTTTAGTTAGTAAAACCATACCCTGACTTATTACACCTGCGATAATCTTTGGCTCGAGATTAGTTAAAACAACTACTTTTGTACCAATAATTTTTGTAGGATCATAAGATTTTGCAATTCCACTAACTATAGATCGAGTTTCATTACCAACCTCTATTTTAAGAAGAAGAAGTTTTTTTGATTTTTCAATTTTCGTTGCTTCTAATATATTTCCAACCCTAAAACTCAATTTTGAAAAATCATCCTCATTTATTTCTGTTTTCTTATTTGGAATAGCTTTAGATTTTTTTGAATGATTAAGTTTTTCTATTTGAAAAGCTATTTCTTTATCTTCAATTTTACTAAATAACAATTCACCTTTATTAATTCTAACACCTGTGTTTACAATTAAATTTTTCTCGGTTAGATTGCCCCACGTCCAATCCAAGTCATGAGCTTTCGAGTTTAAAATAGCTTGTAATTTATTAGAAGTGTTTGGCAAAAAAGGCTCACTAATAATAGATAGGATAGCTGATATTTGGAGTGAAACATACATTACTGTTTCGACTCTGTTTTCATCTACTTTTATAGTTTTCCAAGGCTCTTGGTCAGCTAAATACTTATTACCACTTCTGGCTATATTAATTAATTCGTTACAAGCTTCTCTAAATCTAAATTTAGATATAGAGTTTTCAATTTTTGATATGGATTTATAAATCGAATTTAAAACTTCGGTATCTACATCTAACAATTTATTTTTATTAGGCACAACACCATTATAATACTTATTTGTAAGAACTACGACCCTATTTATGAAATTACCAAAAATAGCAACAAGTTCATTGTTATTTTTTGCTTGAAAATCTTTCCAAGTGAAGTCATTATCTTTAGTTTCAGGAGCATTTGTAGTTAACACATATCTTAAAATATCTTGTTTCTCCGGGAAGTCAATAAGGTATTCAGGAAGCCATACAGCCCAGTTTTTAGATGTGGATATTTTATCACCTTCTAAGTTTAGAAATTCATTAGCTGGAACATTTTTTGGTAAAATATAAGACCCTTCTGCTTTAAGCATGGCCGGGAATATAATACAATGAAAAACAATATTATCTTTGCCTATAAAATGCACTAATTCAGTAGCAGGATCTTTCCAATAGCTTTCCCAGTTTTTATTATTTTCTTTTGCCCATTCAATTGTAGAAGATATATAACCTATAGGAGCATCAAACCAAACATATAAAACTTTACCATCTACATTATGTAAAGGTACAGGAACACCCCAGTCTAAATCTCTTGTTACAGCCCTCGGTCTTAAACCATCGTCTAACCACGATTTACACTGTCCATATACATTAGATTTCCAATCAGATTTATGATCTTTTAAGATCCAATTTTCTAAAAAAGACTGATGAGAATCAAGTTTTAAATACCAGTGCTTAGTTTTTTTAAGCTGTGGACTAAGGCCAGTTATTGATGATTTTGGGTTTATTAAGTCAATAGCATTATGGCTAGTTCCACAATTTTCACACTGATCTCCATAAGACTCTGTATTATGACATTTAGGACAAGTCCCAACAATAAATCTGTCTGCTAAAAATTGATTCGCTGATTCGTCATAAAATTGCTCTGATACAATCTCACTAAATTGATTATTGTTATTTAATTTGATAAAAAAATCACTAGCTGTCTTGTGATGTATTTTTGATGAAGTTCTAGAATAATTATCAAACGAGATTCCAAATTCAGCGAAAGAATCTTTAATTATTTTATGGTATTTATCTACAACATCTTGAGGGTGAATTCCTTCTTTTTTTGCTTTCAAAGTGATAGGAACACCATGCTCATCACTACCACAAATAAATAGAACATCGTTTCCTTTAATTCTCAAAAATCTTGAATATATATCAGCTGGGATATAAACTCCTGCTAAGTGACCAATATGAATAGGACCATTTGTATAAGGTAATGCGGCTGTTATAGTGTATCTTTTACTCAAAATAATATTTTATATATCTGTAAAAGTAAACATTTTATCAGTTAATATAAAAATGATTTTATATAACTTTATTATATTTACCTTATATATATTATTATGAAATTGAAAATTATATATTATATTTTTATTTATATTAATATCATTTTTAATATGACAGCATATAGCCAAAAAGAATCTAAAGTATCAGAAAACAAATTAATACAACCAGAATATCTAAAATCTGGTGATACAATATCGATTGTAGCTCCATCAGGTGTATTAAATAATTTCGAAAATAAAATAAAACTAGCAATAGACATATTCGAAAGCTGGGGTCTTAAAGTAGTCTTAGGGGATCATATTTATAATAAAAATGGCCATTTTGCAGGAACTGATAGACAAAGAATAGATGACTTTCAAAACGCCTTAGACAACCAAAGTATTAAGGCTATATGGTGCGCAAGAGGTGGATATGGCGCCGTTAGAATTATAGATGATGTGAATTTTAATAACTATTTAAAAAAACCTAAATGGATTATAGGGTTTTCAGATATAACCGTAATACACAATAAGTTAAATAATCTTAACAGCGAATCAATTCACGCTATTATGCCTTCTGGAATTGAAAGCTTAGAGCCTAGCAATGAATCATTAATCAAATTGAAAAGTGTTTTATTTGGAGAGAGTTTATCATATTCAATATCTTCAAATAAGGATAATAAAACAGGTACATCAGAGGGAGTTCTTGTGGGAGGAAATCTCACTCTACTTCAGACTTTAATTGGTTCAAATACTGAATTAAAAACAGATAATAAAATACTCTTTATAGAAGAAGTTGGTGAATACGCATATCATATTGACAGAATGCTGTATAGTTTAAAAAGAGCTGGTTATTTTGAAAATTGTAATGGCTTAATAGTAGGGCAAATCAGTGATATTAAAGAAAATACTACAGATTTTGGAATGAGTATTAATAAATTAATTTTGGATTTATTAAAAGAATATGACTTTCCTGTTTTATTTGATTTTCCTGCTGGTCACGAAAAAGTTAACTATCCTATTATCTTAGGTAGGAATATAAAGCTTAAAGTTAATCAGTCGGCAAGTAAAGTGGTTTTTATCAATTAAAATTTTATGCCTTCCAAAGCTAACAATGCTCTATCAACATTAGTTATTTTTTTCATAGTCAGGACCAATTTTGATCCTTGAAGAGTTGATTTTTCTTCAAGTTTACAATTTTGAGAATTTAAACTTACATAATTTAAAATTGAAGTAAAAATAGTTGAATTAAAATAACTGCTGTTTTTATCTTTTATAAAATAAGCCTTCATAATCCCTTTTTTCATTATTAATTTTTCAAAACCTAACTCTATAGCAGCCCATTTAATTTTTACAGTTATTAATAGATCTTCAACTTGATAAGGAATATTTCCAAACCTATCCTCTAGCATTGATTCAAAATTATTTAGCTCAGATATGTTTTTGATTTTGTTCAGTTCTGAATAAAGCTGTAAACGCTCATTTACAGATTTTATGTATGAATCCGGAAATAATAATTCAAAATCTGTGTCTATAGAAACTTCTCTAACATAGCTTTCTATTTTCTGATCACTATACAAGTCTTTAAATTCATTTTGCTTTAATTCTTCTATAGTTTCATTTAATATTTTTTGATAAGTTTCAAAACCCATATCATTAATGAATCCACTCTGCTCACCACCAAGTAAATCTCCAGCTCCTCTAATTTCTAAATCTTTCATAGCTATATTAAATCCACTTCCAAGCGCTGTGTGTTCTTCCAAAGCGGTAATTCTTTTTCTAGCATCATCCGTCATTGTTGAGTATTCAGGAGTTATAAAATAACAAAATGCTCTTTTATTAGTCCTCCCAACTCTACCTCTCATTTGATGTAGATCACTTAATCCAAAATTATTTGCGTTATTTATAAAGATAGTATTTGCATTAGGTACATCTAAGCCGCTTTCAATTATCGTAGTACTCACTAATACATCAAATGAACCATCCATAAAGTCTAACATTAATTGCTCTAATTTTTTACCTTCAAGTCTTCCATGTCCAACTTTAATTTTTGCGTCGGGAATCAATCTCTGGATTAAACCAGCGACTTCATTAATATTTTCTATTCTATTATGAATAAAAAACACTTGACCTCCTCTTAATATTTCTAATGTAATTGCGTCGCGAATTATAGTTTCACTAAAACGGACAACTTCACTAGAAATTGGATATCTATTTGGAGGCGCAGTATTTATTATTGATAAATCCCTAGCTGCCATTAAACTAAACTGAAGTGTTCTTGGAATTGGAGTAGCTGACAAGGTTAAAACATCAACATTTTCTTTAATATTTTTCAGTTTTTCCTTAATTGAAACACCAAACTTTTGCTCTTCATCAACAATTAGTAATCCTAAATCATTAAAATTTATATTCTTATTAACAAGTTGATGGGTGCCAATTATAATATCTATTTTACCATTCGATATTTCATCGATAATATTTTTTTTATCTGACGGATTTCTGAACCTATTTAAATAATCTATCGATACTGGAAAATCACTTAGTCTAGAAGAAAAAGTTTTGTAATGCTGAAAAGCTAATATAGTAGTAGGGACCAAAATAGCAACTTGTTTATTATTATCGACAGCTTTAAATGCAGCTCTAATTGCTATTTCAGTTTTCCCAAAGCCAACATCACCACAAATCAACCTATCCATTGGGCGAAGGCTTTCCATATCTTTTTTAACATCAGCAGTGGAGCTTACTTGATCAGGAGTATCCTCATAAATAAAAGAGGCTTCTAATTCATGTTGAAGAGAGCTGTCCAGAGAATATTGAAACCCTTTTTGATTTTTTCTTTTTGCATATAACTTAATTAAATCATAAGCAATTACTTTTACTTTTGATCTTGTCTTTTGCTTTAATATTTTCCAAGCTTTACTCCCTAATTTATATATTTTTGGTTCTTTACCATCTTTACTGTTATATTTAGTTATTTTATGTAAAGAATGTATACTAAGGTAAAGGGTGTCTCTATCTCCATAAATCAACTTTATTGATTCTTGCATTTTTCCTTCAACATCTATTTTTTTTAATCCACCAAATTTACCAATACCATGATCAATATGAGTAATAAAATCTCCTACTTTTAACTTTGTAAGCTCTTTTATATTTAACGCTTGTTTCTTTGCGTAAACATCTTTGATTTTATACTTGTGGTATCTGTCAAATACTTGATGGTCAGTATAACAAATTATTTTATTATCGTTATCGATAAAACCTTTGAATAGTGGAAGAATAACTGGAATATAATTTACATCTAAATCAAGATTTTCAAAAATATCAGTAAATCTATTTTGCTGCTGCTTATTTGCACAGCACAAGTAATTTTTAAACCCAAGCTTTGTGTAACTGTTCAGGTTATCTATTAATAACTCAAAGGATTTATTAAAAGAAGGTTGAGGTTTAGTATTATAGTTAATTATATTTTCACTAAAGATAGAGTTAGAGCCTATTTCAACTAAGTTATATTTTATTAAACTCGTTTTAATCTCTTTGGACGAGCTAAACAATTCATTTGGCTTTAGTTGAACAGTAGTACTAGACAAGTCTTTGTATGTTGAAACAGATTTATCAAATAATATCTTAATTTCTTTTAATAAAAATTTTGAACCTTTAGAAAAAATTATACTATCTGATGGCAAAATATCAAGGAAATTTATTCTGTTTTCTATTTTGATATCAGATTGGATATTAGGGATTATTTTAATATCATTATAATTAGTAATTGACAGTTGAGATTCTAAATCAAATGATCTAATTCTAGTGATTTCATCACCAAAAAATTCAATTCTATATGGCTCATTATTAGAAAAAGAAAATACATCAATAATCCCTCCTCTCACAGAAAAATCACCAGGCTGTGTTACAAAATCTACTCTAGAAAACTCGTACTCAAATAGCATTTCATTAATAAAATCTATCGATAATTCATCTCCAACTTTAATTTTTAATGTGTTTTTCTGTAATTCTAATTTTGTAACTACTTTTTCAAATAATGCTTTATAATAAGTAACTACGATGAATCCCTCGGTAAGCGAATTAATCTTATTTAGCACATCCGCTCTTAATAGAATATTAGAGTTGTCAGTATTGCTAGCTGCGTAAGGATTTTTATAACTCTCTGGGTAAAAAAGGACTTTTTTATTACTTAATTTTTCTAAATCATTAAAATGATATGCAGCGGTATCTTTGTCTTCTAAAATAAATAAAATTGAAGTTGATTTTTTAGAAAAAATTGATGAAATTACAAAAGATAATGAAGATCCAACTAACCCTTTTAAAAGTGTTTTGTTTTCATTTTTGGAAATAGAGGCCTCAAGTTTTTGCATTTGCAAAGACTCACCAAGAAGTTGCGAGATATGTATATTACTCACTTTTTAAATTTAATGCAAATATAAAATTTGAAATTAGAAATTTAATTATTATTCATTAAAGATTTTAACTTTTTTACCATGTCTGAACTACCACAATAAAAAGGAATACGCTGATGTAATATACTAGGTTTAACATCTAATATTCTAGAGTGGCCATCCGTTGCTATTCCCTGGGCTTGCTCACAAATAAATGCAATTGGATTACATTCATAAAGTAATCTTAATTTACCGTTAGGGTTTTTAGAGGTGTTTGGATACATGTATATACCTCCTTTTATCATATTCCTATGAAAATCAGAAACTAAAGATCCAATATACCTTGATGTATATGCTGGCTTGTTTGTTTCACTTTGACAATACTTAATATAATCTTTAACACCCTTCGGAAATTGTACATAATTACCCTCATTGATAGAGTAAATATTTCCATTTTTAGGAAATGAAATTTTTGGATGGGATAAATAAAAGGTTCCAATAGCAGGGTTTAATGTAAACCCATTAACTCCAAAACCTGTTGTGTAAACTAACATGGTTGAAGTTCCGTAGATGATGTATCCAGCAGCAACTTGTTTACTTCCTTCTTGTAAAAAATCATCAAGGACTACCTTATTGCCTGTTTTACTAACTCTTTTATAAATAGAGAATATTGTACCCACAGAAACATTTACATCAATATTAGATGATCCGTCAAGCGGATCTATTAAAACAACATACTTATTGTTATTTAACTCATCTAAACTATTAATTGATATAAAATCATCTTCCTCTTCACTGGCAATTCCACAGACGATATTTCTATTTCTCAAGGCATTTATAAATATATTATTTGCATAAAAATCTAATTTTTGCTGTTCTTCACCTTGAGTATTTATAGTATTTCGGTCTCCTATTATATCAACTAAACCTGCTTTATTGACTTGAAAATTTACAACTTTAGCTGCAAGTCTTATCGAGTTAATTAATGACGAAAGCTCCCCGGAAGAATATTGAAAAGATTTCTGGTTTTCAATGATAAATTCTCCAAGAGTTTGGTTTTTATTTGTCAAAATGTATATCCATTTATTTGTTTAAATTTAGATATAAATTTTTATTATATAACTATATTTGATATAATATTTAAATTATGAAAATTGTAATAAAAGAGGCTCAAAAAGAGGATATGATAGAGGTGATGAATCTAATAAAAGAGCTTGCTAATTTTGAAAAAGAACCAAAGGAAGTTGAGATTGATTCTACAGTACTGGTAAATGATGGGTTTAAAGAAACCTCTTATTTTAAATCTTTTGTAGCTAAAAATGAAAACAAAATAGTCGGAGCTGCAATAATCTATAATAGATATTCCACATGGAAAGGAAGAACAATTCATCTCGAAGATTTAATAGTTACAGAAAAAATGAGAAGTAGTGGAATTGGAAGTTTATTGCTTGACTCAGTTGTTATGTACGCTAAAAAATTAAATGTTAAAAGAGTGTCATGGGAGGTAATTAACTGGAATGAAAAGGCAATTAAATTTTATCTAAAAAAAGGCGCTCGAATAAAAAAAGATTGGAGTATAATTCACCTAGATAGTAATGGATTAAAAAATTATAAATAAACGATGCAAATTTTAAAATTTGGAGGAGCCTCTATTAAAAATTCAACTAATATTAAAAAAGTTGCTGATATACTAAAAAATATTGACTGTAATAATACCATTGTGATTGTATCAGCTATAGGGAAAACAACAAATGCATTTGAAAGTATTATTGAACTTTACCTTAAGGATAGTGATCAATTTACAAATTCAATAATTGAATTGCACAATTTTCATATTAATATATTAAAAGAATTATTTACAGAAAACCATGCTATCTATAAAATAATAAACGATGATTTTATAGAAATTTCTAATTTTTTTAAAAAAAATAAATCACCAAATTATAATTTTATTTATGATCAAATAATTTCATTCGGTGAAATATTATCTTCAAAAATATTAAACGAATATCTTACTTCTATTGGGATAAAAAGCAGCTATAAAGATGTTAGGGAGTTAATAAAAACTGATTCATATTATAGGAATTCAAATATTGATTGGGAAATAACTAAAAAAAATATTTTGAAAGCAAAGTTTGATTCAAACATAACTTTAACTCAAGGTTTTATTGCTAGTAATGAAGATAATTTTACTACAACAATGGGTAGAGAAGCTAGCGATTATACAGCGGCCGTATTCGCATACTGTCTAAGTGCAAATTCAGTAACTATTTGGAAAGATGTAGATGGCATTTTAAATGCAGATCCTAAAAAATTCAATAATACAATTCTCTTAGAAAAAATATCTTATGATGAGGCAATTGAATTAGCATTTTATGGTGCTTCTGTTATACATCCAAAAACTATTCAGCCATTACAGAAAAAGGAAATTCCTTTGTATGTAAAATCTTACAACAACCCAACAGGCACAGGTACATGTGTTAGCAAGTCAAAAACATTATTCCCTAAAATACCTTGCTATATTCTAAAAGAGAATCAAATTTTAATAAGTATTTCTTCTCTAGATTTCTCGTTTACAATTAATGATAAAACAAAATCAATTTTAAATTTATTATCTAAAAATAAAATAAAGATAAACTTAACCCAAAATTCCGCAATTAGCCTAACTTTATGTGTGGAAGATGACTATAACAACATAGATGAATTAACAGATGAATTAAAATCTAATTTCAAAATTCATATTGAAAAAAAATTAAACCTTTACACTGTTAGAAATTTAGAGAAAAAAACTATTAATGAGTTTAAAAAGAATAAAGACATATTAATTGATCAGATGTACAACAATACCTCACAGTTTATTTGCAGATAATTCTCACCCTATTTTATTAATAAAATCTTTGCAATATTCCTTCATTTGAATTCTCAATTTTCTAAAACCATCTAGATATAGTTTTGATTTAGAATTAGCTTTAGAAGGGTCAAAGAAATTTTCATGAATCAACACAGCGGTTTTATGTTGGATAAATGGACAACTCTCTTTAGCGTGATCACAAACTGTGATTATGTAATCAAAATTGATATATAGATACTCATCAACATGGTTGGATGTATTATAAGAGATATCTATATCGTCTTCCCTCATAATTTTTATAGCTGTTGGATTAACTCCATGAACTTCTACCCCTGCACTATATATTTCAACATTAGATTTTCCAAAGAATTCTAAATATCCATGTGCAATTTGACTTCTACAAGAATTTCCAGTGCAAAGTACTAAGATTTTTTTCATAGTTATTTAAAATAATTATTGATTTTATTTACAACAATTTTTGATAGCTTAATATTACTTTCAAATGTCGAACCAGCTATATGAGGGGTAATGATTACATTCTTAAAAGAACTTAATTTATGGAAATCTTCATTTTTATCATTGATGATTTCAGTAAATGATGAACTTTCAATATCTAACACATCAAGACCTGCACCTAAAACTTTATTTGTCTTAAGAGCTTCAATTAAATCTGCAGTATTAACTATAGATCCTCTACTTGTATTTAACAGCCAAAAGGGCTTGTTAAATTTTTCAATGAAAGTTTTATTAAATAAGTTAAATGTTAAATTTGTATGCGGTAAGTGAAGGCTAAGAACATCGGCATTTTCATAAATATCGTCTAAAGAGGATTTTTTCGCAATATCACTTTTAATATCGTCATTTATATCGTGAAAAATTATATTACAATTAAAGGCAGCTATTTTTTTTGCAAAACTTTTTCCAGTATTACCTAAACCTAATATAGCAACTGTTTTTCCCTCTAATTCATGACCTCTGTTTTGTTCTCTAACCCATACCCCTTTTTTAACTTGCACTGATGATGTATTAATGTTATTTAATAAAGATAATAGTAAACCCATGGCATGCTCCCCTACAGCATTACTATTCCCTTCCGGAGAAGATATAACCTCAATATTTTTAGTTTTGGCGTATTTAGAATCAATATTTTCAATTCCAGACCCTACTCTAGCTATAAACTTTAAATTAATAGCCTTGTCAATAAATTCTTTGTCAATTTTAAACCTACTTCGCAAAATTAATCCATCATAATTTTTAATAACCAAACCTATATCATGTTTTGATGAAATAAAATCCGAATGATTCACATGACCATTTTTTATTAACATGGGAATTAGCGAGGGGTGATTTGAATCAATATGAAGAATCCTCATTATAAAGGCAAAATTAATTTAGCAATATAGAAATAAATTAAAATACCAAAAATATCATTACTTGTAGTAATAAATGGACCAGTTGCTATCGCTGGATCTATACCTCTTTTATCTAAAAAAAGTGGTATAA
>Ga0209710_1000307_pt1 | contig 50714 bp, 53 predicted proteins | sample ArcticOcean_MG_C_5_FD_187436 | JGI IMG/M metagenome (GOLD analysis project Ga0209710, IMG submission 187436) | Marine microbial communities from western Arctic Ocean - ArcticOcean_MG_CB4_138 (SPAdes) (version 2) | ecosystem: Environmental > Aquatic > Marine > Oceanic | place: Arctic Ocean...
AACTATACGGAATACTAAAAAGACCAGATGAAAAATATGTAACAGAAAAAGCATATGAAAATCCAAAATTTGTCGAGGATATTGTAAGAGATATTGCAACCGACCTTAAAGCAAATAACAAAGTTTCGAAATATATAATTGAATCAGAAAACTTTGAGTCTATTCATAATCATTCAGCATATGCATTAATTAAAGGTGAAAATAACTAGTCTAAGGTTGCTTTTATTTTGTCACTCAACCCAAGGTAAATGATAATAAAACCAAGCAGCGGCAAAGTTGCTGAAAAAACGAAAGTATTAGCTGTTCCCCAGTAATCAATCAAATAACCACCCCCAAGTCCACCTATAGTTCCGCCTACCCCATAAGTAACGCTGTTATATAGTGATTGCCCTCTAGCCTGGTGCTCGTTATTAAAAAAGTTAGAAATTAATTGGATTGAAGCTACATGAAAACTACCGAATGTAGCAGCATGCATTATTTGTGCAAATATTAATATCGGTAGGCTATCTGCAAATGACCCTATTAGAAAGAATCTAACTACAGCAAACAATAAGCTAATCAACAAAACTGACTTTAAAGTTATTTTTTTTAAAATCATTGGCATCATTATAAAAATTAAAATTTCAAAAACTACGCCTATTGACCATAAAATACCAATAATAGTATTTGAATACCCCTGCTCTTGAAGAAAAATTGAATAAAAATTATATAAGAGGCCGTGAGAGGAAACCATAAGTGCACAACCGGTAAGTAAAATAATGACTTCAGTTTTCTTCAGAACCCCCCAAATTGATCTTTTTTTTCCTTCTTGCAACATAATAACCTTATCAGGAATGACAAAGGACAATAAAAAAATAATTATCTGAGCAACAAGAAGTCCGTAGATTAATGATTTTGCCCCAGAGTTATCTATAAAAAATCCCAGAACCAATGAAGCAAAAATAAATCCTAATGATCCCCATAATCTAATGCGACTATAATCTGAGTTCGCTTTATTTGCTTCTAAATGAGACAGGGTTAATGATTCTGCTAATGGTAAGGTTGAGCTTGTAAAAATACTCATAGCCATCATTACAAAAAATATACTATAAAAAGTATTTGCCCAAAAAATACCTACAAATCCTAATACTCCAAAAAAAGAGGTTATTCTTACCCACTTAACTCTTTCTCCTGATCTATCTGCTAGCCAACCAAATATATTTGGTGCAAAAATCCGACACATTTGAAATAGAGAAAGTAAAATACCAATTTGTATAGCTGAAAAAGAAAGGGACTTTAAATAAATACCCCAATAAGGAACAAAAAGCCCTACGAAGAAATAATAAAAAAAGTAAAAACTTGAAAATCTACTATATAAGAACGAGGTCACGCCGAAAACGGATTTTTTCTGACAACATCCATGTTTTGCCCTCTATCCCTAAGAGCATGATCGATTAGGACAAGTGCTAACATAGCCTCCACAATAGGAACTGCTCTTATCGCAACGCATGGGTCGTGGCGGCCAGTTGTTTTCATATTTATCTGCTTTCCATTAGAGTCAATAGAAGACCTATCCTGTGGAATGCTTGAAGTAGGTTTAAAAGCAACGTTAACCTCAACATCTTGTCCAGTAGAAATTCCACCAAGAATACCGCCGGCATTGTTTGAAACAAACCCTTCAGCGTTCATTTCGTCGCTGTGTTCAGTACCCTTCTGAGTTACGCTATTAAATCCTGACCCTATCTCAACGCCCTTTGTAGCATTTATACTCATCATTGCAGAAGCTATGTCTGCATCAAGCCTTCCAAAAACTGGCTCCCCCAACCCTATAGGTACATTTTGAGCACTTACAAATATTTTTGCCCCTACTGAGTTTTTTTCTGACCTTACCTTTTGTAAGTATTGTTCCAGAGAGCTTATAATAGATTTATCTGCTGCAAAAAAAGGATTTTCGTTAACAATACTCCAATCAGAAATTGGAACCTCTATCTCACCCAGATGCGACAAACATGCATTAATTTTCACCCCATAAGCTTGATTAAGCCATTTTTTGGCGATTGCCCCTGCTGCAACTCTAACAGCCGTCTCTCTTGCGCTAGATCGGCCACCACCCCTATAATCTCTAATACCATATTTATGTAGGTAAGTTAAATCTGCATGCCCAGGCCTAAAAGTGTCCTTAATCTTTGAGTAATCCTGACTTCTTTGGTCTTTATTTCTGATAATAAAGCCGATTGGAGCACCTGTGGTTTTACCTTCAAAAGTACCTGATAATATTTCTACCAGATCATCTTCTTTCCGCTGGGTGACAAACTTTGATGTGCCAGGTTTTCTTCTATCCAAATCCACCTGTAAATCAGATTCATTTAACTCCATTCCAGGGGGGCACCCATCTACTACCCCGCCAATTGCCGGGCCATGAGATTCACCAAAAGAAGTTAATGTAAATAATTTACCGAATGTATTTCCTGACATAAAGCACCTTTAATAATGACTCACTCGTAATTATATCATTCAGAAAGAATAAAATGCATTCAGTTCTTAATAACTAAATAATCTCCAGGTTGAAGGTTATCAAGCTTATACTCACCAACTTGAGACCTCACTAATCGGAGTGTTGGATGAGATACAGCAGCTGTCATCTTTCTAACCTGCCTATTCCTTCCTTCTAAAATTTTAATTTCTATCCAAGAAGTAGGTATAGATTTTCTAACTCTAATTGGTGGCTGTCTACTCCAAATATCTGGCGGATCTATTTTTTGAACCAAAGCTGGTTTCGTTAAACTATCCCCAATATATATACCTGTCCTGAGTATATTTAAAGATAACTCATTGGGAATATTTTCAACTTGAGCCCAATAAGTTTTATAAATATTATTTGTTGGATCCGATATTTTATTTTGTAAAACACCATTGTCAGTTAAAATGATTAAACCCTCGCTATCGGCATCAAGGCGTCCAGCAGGGTAAACATTTTTGTATGGAATAAAATCTTTTAAAGATTTGTAAGTTTCATGTTGAGAAAACTGACTTATGACGCCAAAAGGTTTATTAAATACAATTATCAATTTTTAGATAAAAACATGAGAAAAAAATTTATGAATAACAAAGTTAAAACTCCAAGTAAGGGTGAACAAATAAGACTTAATTCTAACCTAAAGTTAGAAGTTCCTGACCACCCAATTATTCCATTCATATCAGGTGACGGCATTGGAGTTGATGTTACTCCAGCTATGCAAGCTGTAGTTGATCATGCTATTAAAAAAACTTACGGAAATAATAAGAAAATATCATGGATGGAAGTTTACGCTGGCAAAAAAGCGACTCAAATATACAATAAAGATACATGGTTGCCCGAAGAGACTGTAGATTTATTAAAAAAATATATTATCTCAATAAAAGGTCCTTTAGCTACTCCAGTTGGCGGGGGTATAAGATCATTAAATGTTTCATTAAGGCAGCAGCTTGACCTGTATGTATGCCAAAGACCAATCCGATACTACTCAGGTGTTCCTAGCCCACTTAAAAGTCCTCAAGACACCAGCATGGATATCTTTAGAGAAAATACAGAGGATATATACGCTGGAATAGAATGGCCGGCAGGCTCTATAGAAGTAAAAAAAATAATCCAGCAGTTGACTGAATTTGGGGCAGGAAATAAAATTCGTTTTCCAGAGTCGAGTGCTATTGGAATAAAACCAGTGTCAGAAGAGGGGAGTAAAAGACTCATAAGGCAGGCTATTAAATTTGCTATTAACAATAAGAAAAAATCAGTTACCCTGGTACACAAAGGGAATATTATGAAATTTACTGAAGGTGGCTTTAAAGAATGGGGCTATGAACTTGCTGAACGTGAATTTGGTGCCGTCAAAAATGACTCAGGTTTCTATGTAATAAACAATGAAGTAATCATTAAAGACTGTATTGCAGATGCATTTTTACAAGAAATATTAATTAGGCCCAAAGAATATGATGTTATCGCTACATTAAATTTAAATGGAGACTATATTTCAGATTCATTAGCTGCCCAGGTTGGTGGGATTGGTATTTCTCCTGGCGCAAACTACTCTGACACAACAGCTGTTTTCGAAGCCACGCATGGAACTGCCCCTACAATTGCTGGAAAAGACATAGCAAACCCGAGCTCACTAATATTATCCGCTCAAATGATGCTTGAGCATATAGGCTGGACAGACTCAGCAGAGACACTTCATCTTTCATTTGCCAAAACATTAAAAGAAAATAAAGTGACAGCTGATTTCGCTTCTCAGCTTAAAGATTGCAAAACTTTATCAACAACAGAGTTTGCTAAAGCTTTAATTGAAAACATGTAAAAAAAGCCCTTAAAGAACCTTTTTACCAATCAACTTAGTCAGCTGGTTGAATATTTGAAGCCTGTTTACCCTTAGGGCCGTCTGTTACCTCAAAAGACACTCGAGCGCCTTCTTTCAAACTTTTATATCCTTCATCAACAATTGCAGAGAAGTGAGCAAATAGATCATCACCACCATCATCAGGAGTGATAAAACCAAAACCTTTTGAATCATTAAACCATTTAACTGTTCCTGTTGCCATTTCAATACATCCTTTAAAAGTTATTACAGAATGAAAAAAAAGGCTCTTAGAGAGCCTTTTTTAAGTAACCAACTTAGTCAGCTGGTTGAATATTTGAAGCCTGTTTACCCTTAGGGCCGTCAGTTACTTCAAAAGAGACTTTCGCCCCTTCTTTTAAACTTTTATATCCTTCATCAACAATAGATGAAAAGTGAGCAAATAAATCATCACCACCATCATCAGGAGTGATAAAACCAAAACCTTTTGAATCATTAAACCATTTAACTGTTCCTGTTGCCATTTCAATACATCCTTTACAAATTTGGGCGGCACCCTAAAGATTAGTTTAAAGCTAAAATGAAATTACCTAGATAAATACATTTAAACGCAAATAAACCAAACACCGGCTTAGTATTTTCAAGTATTAAATAAAAATGTCAAGTTTTTTAAATAAGTTTAATTTATTTATTGTCAAGATATTTAACCAAGTCGCTGTATGGTATAGCTCCTTCAACCCTTTTACCACTAGAAAAAATTATTGTTGGAGTAGACGAAACTCCTAATTCCTTTGCCAAAATTGATATTTCTTTAATCGGAGTTTCGCAATTACCTTGGTTTTCAGGGAGCTTATTTTTCAACATAAACTCGCTCCAAGCCAATGTAGGGTTTTCTGAACACCATATTTTTTTAGACTTTTTTTCAGCCTCAGGGTGAATGGCCAACGGATATAAAAAGGTATATATAGTTGCGTCTGTTAGCTTAGCTAATGCTTGCTTCTCAAGTCTCCTACAAAAAGGGCAATCGATATCTGAAAAAACGGCAATCTTACTTTTACCACTCCCCCTTACATCTTTTATAGCGTATTTAAAAGGTAATGCTTTAAAATCGACTAAAGTTAAAACTTCCAATCTCTCACTAGTCATGTCTTTTTTTGTGCTTGGGTCAACTATACGGCCTTCCACTATCAGAAAATTAAAATCTTTATCTGTGTAAATAATTTGACCCCCAATATAGACCTCATACAGCTCGTTAAACTCAGTCTTAGTAACGCTCTTGACGATTAATTCAGGATATGTATTTTCAATTATCCCCTTTAATTTAGCTTCTTCTGCGAATCCTATTACTGAAAAAAATAACAACCAAAATGTAAGTAAAAAAATTTTCATAATATAGCCCTCTCTATAAGTTTATTTTTGATAAAATCTACCTCATTAATGAGACTCATTCCCTTTGAAATAATATAATTGGGGCCAAGCCCCTTTAGTGAAAAAGCCCATTGTAAGCCCGAAGTCAATATTGAAAATTCTTCGATATCAATTTTTCTTGAGCGCTCATACCTTCTAAGAAAACCAGAAAGGCCAATATCCGTATAATCTTTTTTTTGTATGTTTTTCTCCAGTTCCATAATACCTCTAATCCCTAAGTTTAATCCTTGACCTGATAATGGATGGATACTATGAGCAGCATCTCCCATTAAAAGCACCCTCTTCTTAAATAACCTCTGAACTTTAATCATATGAAGCGGAAAACTATTTCTTGTTGAAATACTGGATATTTTACCAAAGTCTTTGCCCAGCACTTTTACTAATTCTTTTTTAAAACTTTTTTCGTCTAATTTAAACTTATTTTCAAATAATTTATTATCACATGACCATACCGCTGACATATTTTTTGGGCCAACCGGGAGGATTGCTAAGATACTGTCGCCACAAAAAAACTGGGTAGCTTTATTTGGCTGAGCACCTGAAATCTCAAAATCAAATACTATTGCTGTTTGGTCAAAATCTTTAACCTTCTTTTTTATGAGTTCCTGTTCCCTGACGGGTGATCGAGCGCCATCGCAAGCTAATAGTAATGGAGCTGTTATTTCACCCTTTGGGAAACTAAAATTAACGCTTTGTTCAGTATTTGAAATTTTCTCGCCGCCTTCTAACTTTTGGCTATGTATTGTTTGAACTGATAACTTAGGTTTAATTTCATTTAATAAGTTTTTTTCTTTTACTATATAGGCTAGTGCTGGAAGATAGAGCTTATTTGAATCAAATATTATTTGGTTGCCATGGGGCTCCTTGTAAATATCTATGCTTTTTACTGGGTTCAGTGAATTCAAAAAATTTTTTGATAGATTAAACGTTTTAAGCCATTCGACTACATTTGGAGTTAACGCATAAGTTCTATCCAAGCCGCTCTCTTTTTCTTTATGAAAAGTATAAACTTCATAATTATTTCTTTTAAACATAAGGCAATTCAAAGCTCCTACCAGTCCCGCCCCCAAAATAATCACTTTTTTTAAGTCACTATCTACCAATGCTCATCTTCCTTACAAATATTTTTTTTAATTCATGGTTAAGGTCTAAAAATGTTAAAGCAAGTCCACGCAATTTATTTAAACCAATAAAATCATTAGAAAACCCCTTAATAAGAACTTCAGTAAACCTCATTAATTTTTTTGTTTCAACTTCTCTTAATTTAATATATTCCATAAGAAGTAAATTAATATTAGCTAAACCTGAGTTAGAGGTAATGCAATCTGATAAAACAAAAGCATCTCTTAGTCCGGTATTTAAACCCTGCCCAGCAACCGGATGAATAGTTTGTGCAGAATTCCCTATTACAACCACATTTTTATTTTTAATAACATCAACAAAAGACTGTTTGAGTGCAAAGGTTACCTTATCTTCACATGATATGAAATCACCAACTCTATCGCCAAAGTGGCTATGAAGTTCACTTAAGAAACCTTTATCATTTAATTGCATTAATTGTTCCATATCGTTTGTTTTACCTGTCCAAACAAGAGAGAATTTATTTTTTAAATTTGGTAAAAGTGCTATTGGCCCCGCAGGGGTGAATCGCTCATAAGCAATATTTTGATGCGGAAACTCAGAGACAACTTGCGTAACTATCGCTGAATGATTAAAGGTTTTTGATGAGCGCGTGATTTCAATACCAGGGATACATGCATTACCTCCATCAGCTAGAACAAGTAGGTCAAAAAAAAGCTCGTGTTTTTTTCTTTGATCTTGGTATACCAGACAATTTTCCTCTTTCTTTAAAAAAAATTGACTAGCCTTTGTGTTATATAAAATATTAATTTTTTTAGCTTTTTTTAATTTTTTTTGAAGTACCTTAATCAAGTTTCCATAAGACACTATATAACCTAGAGCATCTTGCTTAAAATCTTTTGCCTGCATTAATGTTCTTCCAAAAGTACCTTTTTGACTTGTATGGATTGACTTAATTTCAGTTAATTTATCTGTTAACTCCTCCCAGATGCCAATTTCTTCAAGTATAAAGCGACTTCCATTTGATAAAGCCAGTCCACGGCTGTCATCCAGGGATTGATTTTCTGACTTAGACTCTAAAATTAGTGTATCAAGGCCATTTATTTGATTAAGTAAAGCAAATATAAGGCCAACGGGACCGCCGCCAATAATGACAACCGCTTTATTCATTTAAGATACCTATGGAAGCCTCCAAATCTTTTATTTCCTTTGGTGCATTAATACTAAGAACTTTGTTGCCACTTTCGGTCACCATCACATCATCTTCTATCCTAATACCAATACCCCAAAATTCTTTAGGAACCCTATCAGAGGGATTTATATAGCACCCAGGTTCGACTGTTAAAACATTACTTGGCTTAAATTTTACGGGTAACAACTCTCCGCCTTCCAAAGTGTCTTCTTGATAAGTTCCAGCATCATGAACATCTAAACCCAGCCAATGACTTGTGCGATGCATAAAAAATTCTTTATATAGCTCTCTTTCTATCACTTCATCCTTTGAGGCTTTCAAGATATTTAAATCAATTAACCCATTAACAATTGTGTTGATAGCAGCTTTATGAGGTTCATCAAAAGAATTACCTGGGATAACTTTATCAATAGCAGCATATTGCGCATCAAGGACGATTTGATAGACATCTTTTTGAGGTGAACTAAATTTTCCGTTAATAGGGTAAGTTCTTGTAATATCAGATGCATAGCTCTCTAATTCGCAGCCCGCATCTATCAAAAGTAAATCATCCTCTCTTAAGAGACTATTATTTTTAATGTAATGAAGTGTGCACGCATTAATTCCTGAGGCTACAATTGAGCTGTATGCAGGCTCTTTCGCTCCGCTCTGTATAAATTGATTTAATATTTCGCCTTCTATTTGATATTCAAATTTACCAGGTCGGGTTCTACCCATAGCATATATATGTGCCTGTGCAGCAATATTAGCTGATTTTTGCATAATATTAATCTCCAAGCCACTCTTGACCTGCCTCATTGGATCTAATATGAAGCTTAAATTTTGACACTCATTCTCAATACTCTTTATTTTCCCCCAAGCTCGAATTTTTTCTCGCGTTTGAGTTCCGTTACTACATAAACTTAAGGGTGATAAACAATAAATACTTTTTTTAGCGGTACAGTTCTTAAGAATCTTTGGTGCTAATTTATCAAGCTCGTCAAGCGAATAAGCCTCATCAAATAAAAATTCCTTAGCAGCTTCCTCTGGGCCATAAATGTATCCATCCCATATTTCTTTTGCTTCATCCTTAGCTTTACAGAAAATAATAGACTTAGGCCGACTTCCGCCCACTAAAAATATAATCGCTCCTGGCTCAGGAAATCCGGACAAGTAATGAAAGTAACTGTCAGAACGAAAGGGGTAATTACAATCCCTGTTTCTAGGAGATTCGTCTGAGTTGGAAAGTATAGCAACACCTTCTCCTATTTTATCCAACACAGTTTGTCTTCTTGACTGAAATTCTTTAAAAGTTTCCATATTTTAATCTTCTTTATTTAAATTATTAAGTCTTAAAGGTGTTCCAACATCTGACCATACACCTTCAAATAATTCACCTTTTATCAACTTTTGTGATATTGCATTCTTTAACAATGGGAGTAGTTGCATTTTTTTTCCCACCTCAAGCTTGCTAAAAAACCTAGGATGATAAATGGCTATCCCAGAAAAAGTATACAAAGGTATAATATTTAATAGTAAGTCATAGCTACCTGATAATCCAAAATCTCCTTTTAAATTATGCTCTGGATTCTTAACTAGAATTAGATAAGCATCGACACCTTTCTTTAAAAAAATTGTTTGAATCTTCTTATAGTCAAAATTTGAATATATATCAGCATTAATTACAAGAAATGTATCAGGCCCAAGTAACGGTAATGCTTTTTTTATTCCTCCGCCTGTCTCTAGCACAGGATTTTCTTCAGAATAAGTAACATGCAAGTTCCATTTAGAGCCATTACCAACAAAATCTTTAATTTTTTTTGGCAAATAAGAGATGTTGATAACAACTTCTTTAAAGCCAGCATTAGATAGCTTTTTAAGATGCCATTCAATTAAAGGCTTTCCTCTCAAAATTAGAAGCGGCTTAGGCAGATCCTTTGTGAGAGAGCCCATCCTCAAACCCATTCCTGCTGCTAGAATCATCGCTTTCATTTAAGTAAACACCTTATCTAAAATTTTTCTTAGTAAGTGAAGCTCCTTATATCTTTCTGTAGTGCTAAGTAAATATTTTTCAATCAAGGGTATATTTTCTAGATATTGATTTTTTTTATCACGGATTGATAGTCGAGAGAAAATGCCTAAAATCTTTAAATGTCTTTGGACTCCTGTAAACTCAAACTGCTTATAAAAATCTGAAAAATCTGAATTACTAATTAACCGTACCTTTTTTGCTTCCTCCCAGTATCTTGCGACTTGATCAAGAATTACATCCTCATCCCATTCAATATATGCATCTTTTAAGAGAGACACTAAATCATATGAAACTGGTCCATGCACTGCATCTTGAAAGTCTAAAATCCCTGGCGTGCCAGATTCCATCGGGTACATTAAGTTTCTACTATGATAATCCCTGTGAACAAAATACTTTGGCTGTGAATCAATGTGTTCGGCAATCAATTTAAATACTTGTTTTAAATAAATAAACTCCTCAGCCTCTAATTTAAAATTTTTATATTTGAATAGATACCAGTCAGGGAAAAAATTCATTTCCTTAGTAAGTAATTGACTCGAATAAGGCTTAATATTTGTAGATTCTATTTTTTTTTGCATAGAAATTAATGAGCTTCTAGCAAGACCATATAGGTGGTTGACATTTTTATCACTTAATTTATCAAGAAAAGTATCTTGACCTAAGTCGCTCATTAAAATAAGGCCTAACTTTTCTGAAAATGATAATACTTTTGGTGCTTCTAATCCAGCGTTTATAAGCAATTCGGAGATTTTTATAAAATCATTTATAGACTCCTTCTCCGGGGGTGCATCCATAAGTACATAGGTGGCATCACTTCCAAAAACCCTAAAATACCTTCTAAAACTTGCGTCACTAGATGCAGGTTCTATTGTGTAGCTTTCATCTAATTGATTTTTAAGCCATTTTTCTATTAAATTAGTTCTATCCACAATCAATAGGTTCCTCTATAATATCGGTCTTTTTTAAGTTTACTTGAGTTATAATGCATAACTTACTGATTTATATTGGTTTTGTATTAAATACAAAAAAAAATTAATTATGGATTAAAATGACTATATCAGTTTTAGCAGTTTTAGGACGTGTAAGTTGAAGCTTTCAAAAAATACTTTATGTTTTTTGGGCATGCTTCTGTCTATTCAGTTTCATACTATAGTCTTCGCTCAAGAAAAATCTCTTGGTGACTCCATTGTAATTGAGGGCGACTCTATTGAAAATATAATCGACAGGAAGCTCAGAGTTTCTGGAAATGCGCTTTTAAAAAATAAAGACCAGACAATCACCGCTGACCTCATTGAGTTTAACCAAACTACAGAAGACCTTTATGCAAAAGGAAATGTAAAAATTGATGCTCCAGAAATGCAAATCACCGGCACTGAGCTTGAGTTGTCCATTAGTGAAAATACCGGGGTAATTCCAGACGCTACATTTATAGTTATCCTCGAACAAGATCAACCTTCTAAATTTAATACAAAGTTACGTGGTACTGCAACTCAACTATTTATTGAGGGAAAAGATAAAAAAAGATTAGAAAATGCATCAATCACAACCTGTGAAGCCGGGCAAGATGGCTGGATTATAAAATCAAGCCAAGCAGAAATTGATCAATCTACCCAAACTTTAACAGCAACAAACACAACGTTATCACTTAAAGGAATTCCAATTATTAGCACCCCATATGCAGACTTTTCATTCAGTGATTTAAGAAAATCTGGCTTCCTTATGCCCACTATTGGTAGCACTTCAAGAAGTGGTATGGAATGGATGGCTCCTTACTACCTCAATTTATCCCCAACATCAGATCTTACACTTTTACCAAGAGTTTTAGGTAAGCGCGGCCTTCAATTAGGCGGGACTTATCGTTATTTAGATAAAGAATATACCGGAATCAGTTCAATAGAGTTCATGAATAGGGATAAAAAAAATAAGAACCTTAAGGAAAGATACTATATTAATATTAATCATCAACACAAATTCTCTGAAAATATTAATGCCGGTCTTAGCATCGAAAAAGTTGCTAAAAATGATAAAAATTATTTTAATGATATGAAAAGCAATATCGCCTTTACCAGTCAAGTTAGTCTGGCGCAAAATGCTTATTTGAACTACACCGCAGATAGTATTTTTTCAAAGGGTGATGCCTTTAGTGCCAACTTACTCTCGCAAAAGTTTCAAAATTTATCCGCAAGCTCACCATATGAAAGACTCCCCAGTTTAACTGCGAATTACTCTAACGACATACTTGATGATGATGAATTCATAATTGTAGATACAAATACATCAATAACTTATAATCAATTCGATAATAACAATGATTACAGTGGAGCAACACGAGCAACAGGTAATAGATTTACGGCAACCCCCTCAGTTGAGTTTCCTTTTGAATCAAGTTTTGGATATGTAACCCCGAAACTAATTATGAACTATAAAAACTATGATATTGAAGGAGCAAATATTACTTCTAAATCGTTATTTATTCCTACATTTTCTATTGACAGTGGAGTATATTTTGACAAACCGTTTGATTTAGAAGGGAATGATTTTATTCAAACATTAGAGCCTAGAATTTTTTATTCATACACGCAATATAAGAATCAAGAAGATTTACCAATGTTTGATACAGGTTTAATGGAGTTAAATGCCTATAATATTTTTAATGAAAATCAATTTTCAGGTGGAGATCGCGTGATGGACAGTAATCAGGTCACATTGGCATTATCAAGCCGAATAATGGACTTCAAAGGCTTTGAGTGGCTCTCAACAACCTTAGCACAAAGGTTTTACATTGGAGATAGGGATGTCCTAAAAGAAGCACAGTTTGCAAGTTCAACCTTAAAAAATGACTCATCAGATCTTTTCTTTGGTGCTAAAGCCTATCTAACCAGAAGTCTTTTATTTGCAACAGAGTGGCAGTTCAATGTTGATGATAGTGTCACAAATAGATCCACATATAAAATGAGATATAGACCAGAACCAGGAAAAGTATTAAACGCAAGTTACAGAAATGTAAAGAATCCTAACAATACCAGCACAAAAAATTATAATGTCGAGCAGTATAAACTTTCAGGGCAGTGGCCACTAGGACGTGGCTGGTCTGGTTTAGCAAGTTATGATTACGACACAATTGAATCTGTTGCAATTGAAAGTATGGGCGGCCTTGAATATGATGCAGGCTGCTGGTCCACACAAATAATGTTTCATAGGTTAAGATTGGCAGACTCTGACAAACCTAACTCAACCTTATTTATTCAATTAGAATTGGGTGGGCTTGGTTCTCTCGGAACAGGTGATCAAGATAGCTTGTTTAATAAAATGAATAGAAACGTACCTGGAAGTATGTTCAGTCACAATCTCCCAGATGAAAGTAGGGAGAATAACTTCAAATAATGCCAATAAAGTCACTAATTTTAATAAGTTTTTACATACTTCAAAATTTTTTACTAGTTACTGAAGTTATCTCGAAACAAACATACATTGAAATAGATACAATCGTAGCAATAGTAGAAAAAGATTCAATTTCTAAATCGCAACTTGTTAATGCAGTAAATAAAAAAAGAGATTACCTCGTTAAAAAAAAGATAGAAATTCCAAAAGAAAATATTTTAATTGAGAACACACTTGAAGAACTAATTAATCAGAGTCTTATTATGCAATTTTCTGAGCAAACCGGAATACAGATTTCTTCAGAACACCTTCAGAGTGTCATCGAAAATATCGCTGAGAAGAATAAATCAACAGTTGAAGAACTAAGGGTTCAAATAGAATCAGAAGGTAATAATTTTGTTGAGTTTAAAGAGCAAATAAGGTTTGAGATAACAATAAATAAATTAAAACAAAGGCAAATTGCATCCAAACTAAAAGTTTCAGACTACGAGATTGATAATTATATTACGCTTCAAGAAAAGATGACATTAGACAGTTATAACATCCACCATATTCTTGTGAAAACCTCGGAAGAATTGTCAAAAGTTACTGAATCATTAACAACTTCGGCTTTTAAAGATGTTGCTAAAAAATACTCAAGCGGGCCTTTATCTGAATCAGGTGGAGATTTTGGTTGGAGAAAATTAGAAGAGCTTCCTGATAGTTTTATTGAAATAATTAAATCATTAAAAGTTGGACAAGTGTCAAAAGAATTCGAAACCAACAATGGTTTTCATATTATTAAACTAAGTGACAAAAGGGGGATTGAATACAAAACAGTATTAATTAATCAATCCAAGGTACGGCATATTTTAATAAAACAAAATGAGATTACCTCAGAGGATAGTATAAAGACGAAACTGAATCGTATAAAAAATCAAATCTTACAGGGATTAGCTTTCACTGAAGCCGCAAAAAAGTTTTCTGAAGATGGCTCTGCATCAAACGGTGGCGAGTTAGGTTGGATTTCAGGTCGAGACACTGTCCCAGAATTCGAAAAAATAGTTCAAGAGCTTAATTTAAACGAAGTAAGTGACCCAATAAAAACAAATTTAGGTTGGCATATACTTGAAGTATTAGATAGAAGGGTTAAAGATTTAACCATTGAATCAAAAAGAGCTTCAGTTGAAAATAAGATACTTGTACAAAAAACTGAATCTGCTTTTACTGACTGGTTAATAGGACTTAGGGAACGGTCTCATATTGAAATAAGGCTATATAACAAGTGATCAGCAAGATAAAAAAAATTATTATCACCACGGGGGATCCAGCTGGAGTTGGATTAGATCTGTGTATTAAACTTGCATACAAAAAATTTCCTGCAAACATAACAGTAATAGGTAATCTTAATGCTCTAAAAAATAGAGCTAAATTTTATAAAAAAAAAATTACAGCTAAAAAAAACTTATCTACTCATGAAGGAAATGGAAATTTAAACTTTGTAAACATTCCGTACGAAAAAGACGTGGTACCAGGGGAAATTGAATCGAAAAATTCAATCACTCAATTATCTGCATTAACGTTTGCAACTGAAGAGTGTTTAAAAAATAATTTTGATGCATTGGTTACTTTACCCATAAATAAAAAAGCCCTCAGTTCATCAGATATTAATTTTACAGGGCATACGGAATTTATTTCTAAAATCTGCAATACACTAGGTGAAGAGATAATGCTTTTAACTAACAAAAACTTAAAAGTTGCTTTAGTAACAACTCATCTGGCATTAAAGATGGTTCCAAAATCTATAACAAAAAAAATACTAGAAAAAAAATTACAGGTACTTAACGAGCAATTAATAAATAAATTTAATATAAAAAATCCCAGAATTAGTGTAACTGGATTAAATCCTCACGCAGGTGAAGATGGTGAATTTGGTGATGAAGAAATAAAAATAATCACCCCCGTACTAAAAAAACTGAAAGCAGAGGGTATAAATTTAATTGGTCCAATTCCGGCAGACACAGCTTTTACAAAAAAATATCTAGATAAGACGGACTGTTTTTTAGCAATGTATCATGATCAAGGTCTTTCTGCGTTTAAGGCTTTATCATTTGGTAAGGGTATAAATGTAACAATTGGGATACCTATCATCCGAACATCCGTTGACCATGGAACGGGTTTAGATATAGTCGAATCTGATAAAATTAACGCTTCTAGTTTTTTCGAATCAATATCACTAGCAATTAAATTAATAAAAAAATAATGCGTGCTAAAAAAAAATATGGTCAAAATTTTTTAAACGACTTAGAGTTTATTAACAAAATAATAATGGCCATTAAGCCAAAAAAAGATGATTTAGTTTTGGAGATTGGGCCGGGATTAGGTGCGATTACAATACCGATGCTTAAACACACCGAACATATAACTGCTATTGAAATAGATCAAGATATGATTGATCAATTAATGAAAAAAATTCCGAATGAAAAAATTACTATTTACAATGAAGACTTTCTTAAAAGTAATTCGCTTAAATTTAATTCTTATACACATATTATTGGTAACTTACCATACTACATATCTTCGGCAATCTTAATGAAAATAGCAAAGCTACCGGACTGTAATGCTGAGCTACACTTTATGCTACAAAAAGAAGTTGCGGAGAGAATAACTGCTAATACGTCTACAAAGGCTTATGGGCGATTATCAGTAATACTTCAATACTTTTATCAGACTGAATATTTATTCGAAATTCCAGCACAGTCCTTTACACCCGCCCCAAAAATAACTTCTGCTTTTGTAAGGCTTACTAGAAAACCTCAAGTTGAATTGTTAGCAAAAAATATTGACACACTAGAAAAAGTAATAAAAACTGCATTTCAGCAAAAAAGAAAAACTCTAAAAAACAACTTTAAGGGAATTTTAGATGAAAAAGATTTTCTGAACTTAAGTATTTCCTCAAACTTGAGGGCTGAATCAATTTCAGTGGGTGACTTTATAAAAATTGAGAACTACTTTTATAAAGAAAAATTATCTTTTTAATCCTGATATAATTTTTATTTTTTTGGAACTTATAATTAATGCGCATAATACTAATTGGAGCACCGGGAGCCGGGAAAGGAACACAGGCAAATTTTCTTACGAATAAATTTAAGATACCTCAAATTTCAACAGGTGATATGTTGAGATCTGCTGTGAAGGATAAAACAGATCTTGGTATTAAGGCAAAAGGCTATATGGACGATGGTGGATTAGTTCCAGATAACCTAATCATTGATTTAGTTAAACTTAGGGTGGAAATGAAAGACTGTGAAAATGGCTTTCTTTTAGACGGCTTCCCAAGAACAATTCCTCAAGCAGAAGCTATGAAGGAAGCACAAATTTTTATTGATTTTGTTTTAGAGATTCAAGTTAAAGACGAAGTAATAATTAATAGATTAACTGGCCGAAGGATTCATTCAGAGTCAGGCCGTATCTATCACATAGAGTATAATCCGCCGATTAAAGAAGGTATTGACGATATCTCTGGTGAACCATTAATAATAAGAGGTGATGACAAAAAAGAAACTATACTTAAGAGACTTAATGCCTATCATGAGCATACAGAGCCCTTGGTAAACTTTTATTCTAAATGGTCAGCTAATGACGAACAAAATTCACCTAATTTTACAAGTATCGATGGTGACGACTCTTCCGAAAAAATCAACGAAATACTAAATAAAATACTAAAATAGACTATGCAACCTGATTATCCTTTTAAGAATATTGAAACAAAAACTCAAAAATATTGGGCTGATTCAGAAGCCTTTAAAGTTTCTGAAAATAATCAAAAACCTAAGTTTTATGCTTTATCAATGTTTCCATACCCAAGTGGCAAACTTCATATGGGTCATGTGAGAAACTACACCATAGGGGATGTGATATCACGCTATAAAAGAATGAAGGGCTTTAATGTTCTTCAACCGATGGGTTGGGATGCTTTTGGTCTTCCGGCAGAAAATGCAGCAATCCAAAATAAAACAGGTCCATCCGAATGGACTAAAAGTAATATTAAGTACATGCGAACTCAGTTAAAGCAATTAGGCTTAGCTGTTGACTGGAATAGAGAGATTGCAACATGCGATCAAAATTATTACAAATGGGAGCAATGGATTTTTACCAAGCTTTATAAAAAAGGGTTAATTTATAAAAAAACAGCCATGGTTAATTGGGATCCAGTTGATGAAACAGTATTAGCGAACGAGCAGGTAATAGACGGAAAAGGCTGGAGATCTGGCGCACCAGTTGAACGAAAAGAAATCCCTCAGTATTTTATGAAAATCACTCATTATGCTGATGATCTTCTTGAAGGATTAGATAGTCTTGATGGATGGCCTGATCAAGTTAAAACTATGCAAAAGAATTGGATAGGTAAAAGCTCTGGTTGCGAAATTATTTTTGGTATTGATGCTGATGATGTAGAAGAGCCCCTCAAAGTTTTTACCACAAGGCCGGATACGTTAATGGGTGTTACCTACCTAGCTATTGCCCCAGAACATAAATTAAGTAGCCTAATGTCTAAGGATAATGAGTCGATTAAAAACTTTATTCAGGAGTGTCAAAAAACTGGTACATCTGAGGCAGAAATTGCAACTGCGGATAAAAAAGGAATTTTTTCTGGGCTATATGTACTTCATCCAATCTCAAGTGAAAGAATACCAGTATGGATTGCTAATTACGTTTTAATTAATTATGGGGATGGAGCCGTTATGGCAGTTCCCGCCCATGATGATAGAGACTATGACTTTGCTGCAAAATATAAACTACCTATAAAACAAGTAATTAAAGGAATTAATAAAAATTTTAAGGCCTTTACAGGTTCAGGTGTCTTGATTAATTCTGGTGAATTTAATGGTAAAAAAAATGAAGAAGCAAAGGATTTAGTAACTAAAAAATTAGAAAGCCTTAAGAAAGGAAAGGAAAGAACTGAATTTAGACTTAGAGACTGGGGTGTTTCAAGACAAAGATACTGGGGCTGCCCTATTCCTATAATTCATTGTGAAAAATGTGGTGATGTGACAGTCAATGAAAAAGATTTACCTGTAGTTCTTCCAGAAGAAGTAATAATGCCTGAATCAGGTTCCCCTTTAACCACAACACCATCTTTTTATGTATGTAATTGCCCAACATGCGGAGGGGTTGCTAAAAGAGAAACTGATACTATGGATACTTTTTTTGAATCATCTTGGTATTTTGCGCGGTACACATCTTTTGATCAAAATAAATCAATGTTGGATGAAAGGGTAAATTATTGGCTGCCAGTCGACCACTACATAGGTGGGATAGAACACGCAATACTTCATCTTCTGTATTCAAGGTTTTTTACAAGAATAATGTTTGATTTGGACCTCGTTAAAGTTAAAGAGCCATTTAAAAAGTTACTTACTCAGGGCATGGTTCTTAAGGACGGAGTAAAGATGTCTAAATCGAAAGGTAACACCATTGATCCAGAAAGCTTGATAAAAAAATATGGTGCTGATACAGCAAGATTGTTTATTATGTTTGCTGCCCCAGCAGAACAGAGCCTTGAGTGGTCAGATGATGGTATTGAAGGAGCGCATAGATTCCTAAAACGTTTATGGAAAATGGTCTTTAATCATATAAATAGTAATAAAAGTAAAGACAAAGAATTAAATAATAATCTTAAGGATCTGAGGTATAAATTACACATCACTATCCAAAAAGTTACCGATGACCTTGAAAGAAGAAATAGCTTTAACACAGCAATCTCGTCAAATATGGAATTATTAAATTTTTTGGTTTCAATTGAGGCGAAAGAAGAAGTTCCAAAAAAAATAAAGCAAGAAATATTTGAAAGTGTAGTGTTGATGCTAAATCCTTTTGTACCTCATATAACGAAAGAATTATGGCTAGAACTTAAACCAAATAAAGATATAGATTTAGAATCGTGGCCAGAAGTAGATTTATCAGCTCTAGAAAAAGACGAGATTTCAATCGTAGTCCAGGTGAACGGTAAATTAAGAGCAAATATGCTAATATCGAACACAGATAATGAGGATGAGATAAAAAATAAAGCAATCGAACTTGATGGAATAAAAAAGTACACAAAAGATATAGGTATCAAAAAAATTATCTATATTAAACAGAAATTAATAAATATTGTTACGGGGTAAAAATGAAGGTATTAAAAAAAATTATTGCTATGCTCTTAATATCTACACTTCTAAATGCTTGCGGTTTTCAGTTAAGAGGATCCTTTGAAAGTAATTTTGAATCAATTTATATTTCAGGTGGGACAAAAGATTTCACTAAAATTCTTAAAAAAAGAGTCAAGCAAGCTGGTATCAAAATAAAATCATTGTCCGAGGCAGAAAAATCAGTTGAAATAATTACTAACTCGTTTACTAAAAATATTTTGTCACTGGGTGGTGATGGAAAGGTTCGTGAGTATGAGATTAATTATCAAGTTTCTTATAGGTTTAAATCGCAAAAAGGAGAATGGAGTAAACCCATTGATCTAGAGGTAATAAGAGAATACGCATATGATGATGATGATTTGTTGGCAAAAGGGGCAGAGGAAGTAACATTAATAAAAGGCATGAAAGATCAAATTATTAGAACAATGGTTTCTCAAATTTCATTAATTAAATAAAATTCAAATGAACTTTGTTCCAGAAAACTTATTAGATAAACTTAATAAACAAAATAAAAGTTTTATTGTTGCATATGGTAATGAGCCGGTATTAATTAGTAGTATTAAAAAAGACTTATCAAAAGCATGTAAACAACTTAATATAGAAAAGCAATCTATTGTATATGACATAAAAATCTCAGTAGACGAAATGAAGTCAAAGTTTCAAAATCAATCGCTATTTTCTCAAAAAACCTTATTTGAAATAACTTTTTCAAATGGAAAAATTTCAACTGAAGTAAAAGATTTTTTGAAGGTGATAAGCAGCAAAATAAATGATGATATTTTTATTATTTATTTTGTTAATCCAACAAAAGAATTTTTAAAAACTGCTTGGTACACCAAATTGACTGGAAACTGTATGACTATTTCAGCCCAAGAACCAAGCCTAAGCGAAATAAGAACTGCAATAAAGCAAAGAGCAATATTCTACAAAATTAATATCGATGAAGAGGGGCTGGAAATACTAACGAATGTGTCCTTAGGAAATCTTCTTTTTGCTGAAAATGAAATAAAAAAACTATCATTGTTATTTAAAGAAGATCTAATTAAGGTTAAGGATTTAGTTCACCAGCTATCAAACGGATCAAAATTTGATGGTTTCCAATTACTTGAGCTTTGTATTAATGGAGAGACGGATAAGACCTTATTAGCCATCAAAAATTTACAACAAGAAGCAATATATCCAATTATGATAAATGGTATATTTGCATGGTTTTTTAGAGCCTTAATTAAACTTAAATATTCATCTAATTCAGTTAGTAATAGTTCCTTTCAAAAGTTACGAATATTTGGAAATTCTCAAAAGCTAGCTTCTAAAGCATTATTGAAACTTAATGTGAATGAGATTGAAAGAAGTTTAAAAAAAATTAAAGAGATTGATTTTATTAACAAGGGCCTACAGGAAGGCGATGCTTGGTTTGAACTTAATGCATTTTGTTTTAGAATTTCACGCACCATGAGCAAAAAGTGAAGTAAGATACTTTAATGAATATTGAAAATTATATTAAAAAAATTGGTTTAAAAGCAAAAAAAGCCAGTTATATTATTGCCTCAGCAGAAAATAATCAAAAAAATATTTTTTTAAGTAATTTATCAAATAAACTTCTTGATAATGAAAATAAAATTATTTCTGCAAATAATAAAGATCTAACTGAAGCAGCAAAACAGGGTCTTGATGATGCCTTTATTGATCGCTTGAAATTAACCCCAAAAAATATTACTGCAATGGCAGATGGCTTACTTCAAATAAAAAGTTTAAAAAATCCTGTTGGTAAAATTATCAACAAAAAAACCATGGCCTCTGGAATAATAGTTGGCCAGATGAGAGTCCCCCTTGGAGTGATAGGGATGATTTATGAATCAAGGCCAAATGTTACAATTGATGCAGCCGGGCTAGCAATTAAATCTGGTAATAGTATTATTTTACGAGGTGGCTCAGAGTCCATTCATTCAAATTCATATTTAAATGAATTAATTAAAGAAACCTTAATAGAGGTCGGGCTTCATCCGGGGTGTGTTCAAATTATTGAAACAACAGATCGTGATGCTGTCACCGAGCTAATAAAAATGAACGAATATGTCGATGTAATTATTCCCCGAGGTGGAAAGAGTTTAATTAAAAAAATCAGTGCTGATTCAACGATACACGTCATAAAGCATCTCGATGGTAATTGCCATATTTACATTGATGATGACGCTGACCTAGAAATGGCAGTAAATGTTGTTGATAATTCAAAAACACAAAGACTTGGTACATGTAATACACTTGAATCATTGGTGGTTTCTTCTAAAGTTTCGAAACTATTTCTTCCAAAGATTAAAAGAATATTTGACAATAAATTTATTGAAATTCGTGGCTGCAAGGAAACACAAAAAATTATCTCTGATGTAAAGTTAGCCACAGAAGCTGATTATTACGAGGAGTATCTAGGCCCCATAATATCATGTCTTATTGTTGAATCTATAAATGAAGCAATTACTCATATCAATAAATATTCTTCCCGCCATACAGAGTCAATCATTACGAACAATGAAACTCACAGCCAAAAGTTTATTCGAGAAGTTGATTCATCTAGTGTTATGGTAAATACATCAACAAGATTTGCAGACGGTTTTGAGTACGGGCTAGGTGCTGAAATTGGAATTTCAACTGACAAATTTCATGCAAGAGGTCCTGTAGGTATAGAGGGGCTTACTTCTCTTAAATATGTAGTTTTAGGTAGCGGTCAAATTAGAGAATAACCCTAAATGTCAAAAAAAAAATTTATTGGATTATTTGGCGGGGCATTTGATCCAGTGCATAGAGCGCATATTGAAATAGCAGAAAATGTTTATAAACTTCTTACGTTGGATAAAATAATATTTATTCCGACCGGTATATCCGCATTGAAAAAAAATTTTACCAATTATAATCACAGAATAGCAATGCTAAAACTAGCTTGTGTAAATAAAAAATTTGAAGTCTCAGATGTTGAAATTTTAAAAAGTATTACTAGTAAAGAAAAATCATACACAGTAAATACATTAAAGGATTTATTTAACACATCTGATGCCACCTATTTTTTTATATTAGGTACAGATGCCCTTTCTAGTTTATCTGATTGGTATAAATGGACAGAGATTATCAAATACTCTCACCTTATTTTTATTGAAAGACAAGGCTCACTGATAAAAGACAGCTTAAGTAAGGAAATTAGTGACTTTATAAAAAAACACAAGGCCAATAATATTATTGATTTAAAAAAAAAGAGATCGGGGCTAATATATCAAGTTAAAATGAATATGATGGATATTTCATCATCTGAAATTGTTGATAAAAATATTAATAAATTGAATATTACTCACTTAGTGCCTGAGGTTATTGAAAAATATATCAAGAAACATCAGTTATACCTTTAATCCGGCCAAACTAAGAAACTTGTAATATCCTCAGTATTTATCTTTTCTTGATAAGGGATGATGCCGAGAAGAGGCGCTGGCATTTTCTGTTTAATATACGAGATATTGTTATCAATTTCTAACATATCAGCATCGATACAATTAGCTACCCATCCAAATAATTTTTGCCTCCTGCTTAAAATTGACTTTAACGTTAAGAGGGAATGGTTTATACAACCCAATCGAATACCCACAACTAATATAATTGGAACATTAAGATTGCTTACTAGATCTGCCATTGTTCTATTTTTATCTAAAGGGACCTCATGTCCACCAGCACCCTCAATAAATACATAGTCTGCATTTTTTTTTATGTAATTCAAGTTGCTTTGTATAAGATTAAAATCTATTTTACAACTAGCCTTATCAGCTGCAATATGTGGTGCAATTGGTTGTTCAAATGAATAGCAGTTAACTTTTGATAAATCAGATGCAACACTTGACTCACTCATAATTTTATCAACATCTTGGTTTAAATAGTTATCCCCAATTTTTTCAATACCTGCAGAAATTGGCTTCATACCCATGACAATTTTATCTCGGTTACTTAGTAGCCTCATAAGACCGCATGTGATTTCAGTTTTTCCAACATTTGTATCAGTTCCAGATATAAAAAAAATATTCATAAGTTAATCTCGTTTGTTAAAATTAATTTTATTGATCTTTTAAGTTGTTCCAAGCGTGACCGTATATTACCTCATAAGTTACTGGTAGCTTACCTTCAACCCTCAACTTCTCATAAGCTTTCTTTATTTTTATTATTTTACTTTTCCCACCTAAGCCCTTTGATAATTGACTAGAAGAACTAGATGCTCCAATACCCTTGATATCTTTGAAAAATTTTTCAATAGTAGAGTAAGAAATAATAAAATCTTCAGCATCTAGAAGAGGGTTTAATAACTTATTACTAACAAGCATATTTGTAATACTATTTATATCAGTAAACATATTAACCGAATTATTATCAATCATTCTTAGCTCTTTGAGGGTATTAGGTCCGAATGAACTAAAAATAAATAACCCACCTGGTCTTAAAATAGTTTCGATCATACTTAAAATTTTTGGTAAATCATTGCACCACTGAAGAGCACTTGAGGACCATATTAAATCAAAAGAATTCGGAGCAAAGCATAATTCTTCAATATCCCCACACACATATGAAAGTTTATTTCTGCCAAGAATATTTTTTATTATATTAGGCTTTTTTTTTCTTGCATTAACCAGCATATTCTCTGCAAAGTCATAATTTATAATGTGTGATTTTTTGTATTTTTTGTCAAAGTAAAGTCCATTTAATCCAGTTCCAGATCCAAGATCAAGAATATTTTTAGGGAAAATATTTAGCTGTGAAAGTCGAACAAGTAATTTTTTTGAAATTAATTCTTGAAGTATTGAGTGTTTATCGTAAGAATGTGCTGATTTATTAAAAGCAACTCGCTTAATATTTTTATTAATTTGATATTTACTTTCCATTACTAGTCTCTAAAAATTCACTTATTAAATTTAATACATTTTTTTTGTGGCTAATAAAAGGTAAGTGGCTCGCTGTTTCAATATTTTTTATTTTAGAATTTTTAATTCTTTTTTGCATCCATAAAGATGCATTGCATGGGGTTAATTTATCGCGACCACCGGAAATGATTAAGGATGGAGTTCTGACTTTTGAAACTATAGTTCGTAAATCAACAGATTGTAGGAGTTTTAGTGCTGGAATCAACCCCTTATAATTTTCATTATCTGTGTCAATAAAATCACGCTTTAAATCCCTGATTATTTTACTAGAACTTTCTGTTCCCAGTAACTGTAAAGTTAAAAAATTTAACATTGTTTTTTCTCTATTTTTTGTTAATTGACTAGCAAAGACTAGTAAGTTTTTTTCATCTACTGCACAGTCCCAGTCATCTTTTTTAACAAAGCATGGTGTAGTAGAAATTAGTATTAAATTATTAATATAATTTGAATACTTGACCGCTAACTTTATTGCAATCTGCCCTCCCATAGACCAACCTAAAATTATTGCATTATTTGGTGTGCTCAAATAAACTTGATCAACTATCTCATCTATACTATATGGGTCTATTAATTCACTTCTTCCCATTCCAGGAAGGTCCACAATATATAACTCGTAATTTTTACTTAATGATTTAGCAATTTCTGTCCAAATATTTCCTGTCATTCCCCATCCATGGATTAGAACCATAGGTGGGCCATTCCCGCTAACACTCACATGCATATTAAATTAATAGTCCATTAATTGCATTCGCTAGTTTTATGACATCTTTTTCCTTATGAACAACAGAAAGTGAGACTCTAAGTCTTGAAGTTTTTTCTGGAACTGTTGGAGGCCTTATGCTTGGAACATAAAACCCTAATTCATACAAGCTTTTTGCAATGCCAATAGTTTTCTCTGTGTCATTGATAAATATTGGTTGAATCGGTGTAATCGATTCGCCTAAAACTATTTTCTCTTTAATTTCGTTCCTAAAAATTTTTATTAAACTCGATAAGTGCTTCCTTAGCCCATCACCTTCTCTAATTATTTCAAGAGAGGTAATAATCCCTTTTGCTAAAAAAGGTGGATGGGCTGTGGTGTAAATATAAGACTTAGCTTTATTTATCAAATATTTTATTAATTCATTATTACCTGCAACAATTGCTCCAGAAACTCCAACTGATTTTCCCAATGTAAACATGTAAATTATTCTTTCTCTTGAGTTCCTCTTTATCAAACTTTTTTCTTCAAAGTATTCGATGACCCCTTGACCGGTTTTACCTAGGACCCCATAACCATGAGCATCGTCTAAGTATAAATATGCGTTATATTTAGTACATAGATCTAAAATCTTTGGGAGATTTGCAATGTCGCCATCCATACTAAAAACAGCATCTGAAACAATAACTTTTCTATTTGAAGTCTGTTGCATCAATAAATGCTCTAGATTACCCATGTCATTATGCGCAAATCTTAAAAATTTCGCATGGCTTAGAGTGCATGCTTCGTTCAATGATGCATGGTTAAGCTTGTCTGAAAATATAACATCTCCTTTTCCACATATTGATGGTATCACCCCAATATTGGCTGAATACCCAGAAGAAAATATTAAGCTTCTATCGAAGCCGGTGAGTTTTGCTGCAAACGATTCAAGCTCGTCATGTATCTGATAGTGTCCCGAAATTAGGTGTGATGCAGATGCGCCATTTCCGTATTCATTTAATCCACCAATTATTGATTCTTTAATAAACTTATTTTTTGATAATCCAAGGTAATCATTATTGGAAAAGTTTATGAGTTCTAATTTGTTGAGACTAATAATTGAATTATTAGCTGATTTGATTGACTGCCTTTTACGTTGTAAAAATTTACTTTTAAGTAAAGCCGAGTCCCTTTCAAGATCTTGATACATTTTAATTTATATTGTCTTGATGTTTAAGCGTTTAAACAATAGCTGATCTTTTTTAATAGCTGGGTTACCAGTTGTTAAAAGCTCTTCGCCATAAAAAATTGAGTTTGCGCCTGCAAAAAAAGCAAGTGCTTGAATACCATCATCCATACTTTCTCTTCCAGCAGATAATCTTACAAAACTTTTTGGCATAGTTATCCTTGCAACCGCTATTGTTCTTATAAAATCAAAATGATCAAGTTTCTCAATATTATTTAATGGTGTTCCTTCTACTTGAGTCAAAAGATTTATTGGTACACTTTCAGGTGGTTTTTCCATATTTGCTAATTGAGAAATTAAGCTGACTCTGTCGTCGATTGATTCGCCAAGACCAACAATACCTCCACAGCATACATTTATATCTGCATCTCTAACTCGTTCAAGCGTATCCAATCTATTTTGGTATGTTCTTGTTGATATTATGTCTCCGTAGAACTCCGGCGATGTATCTAGGTTATGATTATAATAATCTAATCCAGCATCCTTCAATTGCTCCGCCTGGCCATCCTTAAGCATTCCTAGTGTTGCACAAGTCTCAAGACCTAACTCTTTTACACTTGATATCATTTCTTTAACAGAGTCTAAATCTTTTTCTTTAGGGCCTCTCCATGCAGCGCCCATACAGAACCTGCTGGCTCCTGCTTCTTTTGCTAATTTAGCTGCTTTTAATACTTCCTTGATTTCCATCAACGGTTCATTTTCAACTTCTGTATTAAATCTGGCTGATTGAGGGCAATACCCGCAATCTTCTGAGCAACCTCCAGTTTTAATTGATAATAGTGTGCTTAATTGAACAGCATTAGGATCAAAATGTATTCTATGGATGTTATGGGCCTGATATACTAAATCATTAAATGGTAAACCAAATAGAGACTTAATTTCTTTTTTTGACCACTTCTCTAAGTTTTCATTATATTTCTTTTTTGGTTTTTTAAAGTGAAGGGTTTTATGATTTTCTATAAAATTTTGAGAATCCATATATCTCCTAAGTAATTGATTTTAATAAATTATTTTGTAAAATATATATTAATTTAATTAATTTTACACTATTTTAATAACAACTGTATAAATTTTAATCATATGTTTAATATTGTTTTGTTTGAGCCAGAAATACCTCCAAATACTGGTAACATTATTAGGCTATGTGTAAACACCAATTCAAATTTACACCTAATTAAGCCCCTTGGCTTTGATTTAAACGAAAAAAAAGTTAGAAGAGCTGGTTTGGATTATCATGACATGGCAAAGGTATTCTTATACGATAATTTTAATGAATGTTTTGCGTCTCTAAAAAATAATAGATTTTTTGCTGTATCTACAAAAGCAAAAGATTGCTACAGTGAATTTGATTTTACGGAGGGAGATGTTTTTGTATTTGGCCCTGAAACAAGGGGTTTGCCAGATTACCTTCTTAACTCACCTGACTTTGAAAAAAAAATTAAAATTCCAATGTACAAAAATAATAGAAGTTTAAATTTATCAAATAGTGTTGCTGTTGTTTTGTATGAAGCTTGGCGTCAAACTGACTTTAAACTTGGGAACTAAAATTCATTTTTTATAGCTCTTTCCAATAAATTAACAACCGCTTCTTTAGGAGGTTTTCCATACTGAATAACATTATTAACTTCCTCGGTAATAGGCATATCAATCCCTAATATCTTACTTCGATTAACCACCTCCTTTGCTGTAAAGACTCCTTCAGCAACATGCCCCAAACCCTTTAGAATATCATACAAAGATTCCCCTTTTGCTAACCTTGAGCCAACTTCTCTATTTCTAGAAAAATCGCCAGTACAAGTAAGTACGAGATCACCTGCCCCAGATAAACCACTAAATGTATCAATCCTGGCTCCAACTTTAAGACCAAATCTTGAAATCTCGGCTAACCCTCTAGTTATAAGGGCTGCTCTTGCATTGTTACCAAAACCCATGCCATCAGATATACCAGATGCTATTGCGATTACATTCTTTAGAGCTCCAGCAACAGAAACCCCAACAACATCAGTACTTGTATATATTCTCAAATTACTCTGGTGAAATATTGGGGCTAGGTTTTTTGCAAGATCGGGGGCATTTGTAGCTAAAGTTACAGCTGTAGGAAGACTTCTTACAAGCTCAGCTGCAAAACTTGGTCCAGATAAAACCCCCCAACCCCTCGACTCCTTAAGCTCTTCGGCAGCAATTTCATGAGCAAGCTTTGCGGAACTTTGCTCTAGTCCCTTATTAGCCCAGATTACTGGAGCATGGCCATTGTATTGATTTATTTTTACGAGGATTTCCCTAAAACCTGAGGTTGGTACAACTGATAATATGAGATCGCAATCTGATAGGGCTTTAGAGAGATTGCTTTCAACACTCAATAGATCTGGGAATGTAAAGTCTCCAAGATACAGTGGGTTCGATCGTGCTTTTTTCATTCCTGAAATATGGCCTGAATCTCTCCCCCAAATAACCGTCTGAGTTTTTTTTGCAATGTGCATTGCTAGTGCAGTGCCCCATGCGCCAGCCCCAAGAACACAAACCTTCAAGTTATAGCCCCCAGACCTTGTCAAGCCTTACAAAACCAGATAATCCCTCTAGCTGAGATTGGACATTAACCCAACCATCTGTCACCAATGTTGAATTTAAATTTAAAATAACAAATTTACTAATTTGACCTAACTTAGAACTTTGAAGGCTAGCTTTATGATAGAGATTTACATTGCTCTTAATCGTCATAACGGTTCTATTTTTATCTGCAAAATTCGACTGAATCCAACTAATATTGCCCGTATGGTCTTTAACTTTTTTCCAATCCTTTAAGTTAACCATAATCTGAAGTGGATACCCTTCGGTAACAATATATAGTTTTTTTGTTGAAGCTGATGGGCCTTCATACAATAGCGCTTTTTTTGTTTTAACAGAAATAAAGTCAGCAAAGACTGATCCACTGAAAAACATTGAAATTAAAAAAACAGAAGTTAATTTAGAAAATTTTTTAATTAGCATTTTTAGCGGCGCCAGGCTGCTCTTGCTCTTTTTGTTGCATATATAAAGTTTCAAAATTTATGGGATTTAAAAGTACGGGTGAAAAACCTGCTTTAGTAACAAGGTCTGATATCGCTTCCCTTGCATAAGGAAATAAGATATTTGGGCATGTGATTGCAAGAACCATCTCCATTCCTTCTTCAGGTACATTTAAAATCTTAAAAATACCAGCTTGAGTTACCTCAATCAAGAAGGAAGTATCATCGCCCTGCTTTGAGGTTACAGTTATCTGTAAAGCAACTTCATAATAACCGTCTGAGAGAGGCTTAGCTGAATTATTTAATTCTAACGAAATTTGTGGCGCCTCTCTATTAGTAAATATCTCTGGAGCATTTGGGATTTCAACTGAAACATCTTTAAGGAAAAGTTTTTCAATTCCAAAACCAGGTCCTTGATTTTTTGATTCAGCTTGATTAATCTTTGCTGTCGAATTTTTTTTTGCTTTTGTTGTTGTAGTTTTTTTGTTGTCTGCCATTTTTTTTCCAGTTCGTTTAGTTTATTAAGTTAAGTAAATTGGTTAAGTAAGTTGATATTCTATCTTTTAATCAAAAAAGAATGAAATATTTATGCAAAATTAATCCAATAATAATTTATCAAGCTCGCCAGATTGATCGCATCTCCTTAAATCCTCAAAACCTCCGATGTAATGATTACCTATAAATATTTGTGGAACTGTTCTCTTTCCAGTTTTTTGCATCATCTCTTCTAAAGTATTTCGATCTTCATCAACTTTTATCTTATCAATATTATCAGCGCCCTTTTCTGACAATAACTTTTCCGCGTTAGTGCAGTATGGGCAAAAATTACTGGTGTACATTATTATTTTTTTCATATTCTATTCTTTTAAAAAATTAATTAACTAATAGCTAAATTGCAAAGAGGCATTATAATTGAAGTTAAATAGATAAAATAATTTATTCGATAATAAAATGCAAAAAAACCCTATATTACTTTTAATTTTAGATGGATTTGGTCATAGTGATGAGCCACAAGATAATGCAATATCAATGGCAAATACACCTAATTGGGACTTGTTACTAAAAAAGTACCCACATACCCTCATAAACGCATCTGAATCACATGTAGGGCTCCCAAAAGGGCAAATGGGTAATTCTGAGGTAGGTCATTTAAATATTGGTGCGGGAAGAGTTATTAGTCAAGATATTGAAAGAATAAATACAAGCATTAAAAATGGTAATTTTTATAATAATTTAATGCTTAAAGAAAAATTTACGCAACTGGCATCAAATAACCAAGCCCTTCACCTTTTTGGTTTATTGTCAGATGGCGGTGTCCATAGCCATATTGAACACTTTAAAGCAATGATTGAATTTGCTAAAAAACAAAAGGTTAAAAAAGTTTATATCCATGCTTTTTTAGATGGGAGAGATACTCCTCCTAAAAGTGCGGAAAAATTTATTCAATCTACGGAAAAATTTTGTAAAGAAATAGGGGCTGGTGAATTAGCCACGCTTTCTGGTCGGTTTTATTCGATGGACCGAGATAATCGTTGGGATAGAATAGAATCAACATTTAATTTAGTTGTTCATGATAAGGCGAAGTTTTCCGCCGTCTCTGCACTCGATGCTTTAAAAGATGGATACTTAAGAGGTGAAACTGATGAGTTTCTGTCGCCAACATTGATCAATACCAGCTCATCAAAAAGGGGAATTAATGATGGTGACTCGATTATTTTTATGAATTTTAGATCTGATAGAGCGCGGCAATTAACTGATGCGATTCTCAATGAAGAATTTGGGTATTTTGACAGAGGCTCATTACCCAAAAAACTTGATTACTTTACTCTCACCAACTACGATCAAACACAAAAAAAGGCAAAAACTATCTTTGAGCCTATTGTGGTTAATGATACCTTAGGGCAGTTTTTATCCGACTCAGGGAAAACACAATTAAGGATTGCGGAAACAGAAAAGTATCCACATGTAACATTTTTCTTTAACGGGGGAGAAGAAAAAAAGTATGTAGGAGAAGACCGAATTATGGTTCCCTCACCAAAGGTTAAGACATATGATCTAAAACCAGAGATGAGTGCGTATGAGATTACAGAAAAACTATATACGGCAATCACATCATTAGATTATGATGTGATAATTTGTAACTATGCGAATAGTGACATGGTAGGACATACAGGAAATTTAAAAGCAGCAATAAAGGCAATAGAGGTTTTAGATGAATGTATTGGGATAATTTACCAGTCGATACTAAAGGTTGAAGGGCATATGATAATAACTGCTGACCATGGTAATGCGGAACAAATGGTTGATAACATTAATAGTCAAAAACACACACAGCACACAACAAACCTTGTTCCTTTTGTTTATGTAGGTAAAAAAGCAAAAATTAAAAAAAAGGGTAAGTTATCTGATATAGCGCCAACTATAATTAGACTGATGAATCAAGAGCCACCTTCTTTGATGACAGGCCAAAACCTTATAGAATTTGATGATTAAAAATTTAATAATCAATATACTTGTAACTACTTTCATAGTACTTATCGCTACCAGCTTAAGCTTAGCTGGGACTCAAAATCAAACAACAGAAAAAAAAGTAAACCTTAATCAAATACAAAAAAAAATAAATGACATTGATAAAAAAATAGAAAAAAATGAGGAAACAAAAGAAGGCCTAAACAAGGCCTTAAAAAAACAAGAAAAAAAAATTAGAAAGACTAAAAAAGAACTTAAAAGAATAAAGAATAAAGAAAGAAAGAATAAAAAAAAATTATCAAAGCTTAATAGGGGAATAAAAAAACTTGAAAAAGAGTTAGCCCTAGGGAAAAAAAGACAATCAGCAGTACTCTATCAATCGTATATAAAACCAAAACCCGGCTATTTACAATTGTTCTTAGAGGGTGTTAATCCAAACAAAATAACCAGAGAAATAAATTACCTAGGCTACCTATCAAGATCGTATAACGAAAATATTACTCAAATTAACGATACATATAATAAGATTAAAGAAACGAAGGAAACAACCAATAAAACAATAAAAAAAATATTTTCATTAAAGCAAAAAAAACTTAAAAATAATAAAAAACTTTTAAAGCAAAAAAAAGTAAAGAAAAATGTTATAAAAAAAATATCAAAAAAGATTAAATCTCAAAAAAAATTAAAGAAAAAATTAATAGCAGACGAAAAAAAGTTAACTTCAATTATTCAAAAATTACTTGAAAAATCAAAAAGAGAGTCTGCTAAGAAGTCTAATAAGAAGAAATCAATAAAAGATAATAAAAATATTCCAAATAATAGGTTTGATGGAATAAACTTTGCTAAGCTAAAAAATAAACTAAGGTTACCTGTAAAAGGCAAGGTCACCAATAAGTTCGGCTCTAAACGAAGGGATACTGGCATTTCTTATAAAGGTATTTTTATTAAGGCGCCGGAAGGAAGGAAGGTTTATGCGGTTGCAAAAGGAAAGGTGGTTTTTGCAAGTGTAATAAAGGGCTATGGCAACATTATTATTCTTGATCATGGTAATCAATATATGAGTCTTTACGGAAACAATAAATCCCTGAATAAGAAAGAAAATGATATTGTGAATGGTGGTGATAACATTGCACTTGTTGGTAATAGTGGCGGAAATATTACTAACGGCTTATATTATGAATTGCGTAGAAAAAGTAAACCATTTGATCCACTTAAATGGACTAATAATAAATAAATTATTCGCCGATTATATGTAAGTTAACAGTTCTTATAAATTCATCATATCGATGTTCGAAAATAAATATACCTTGCCATCTTCCTAATGAGATTTCTTTATTTTCAACTGAAAAAGATATGTTAGTTTGTGTTAAAGCCGTTCTAATATGAGCAGGCATATCATCAGATCCCTCTGCTACATGGGTAAAAATCTTATCCCCATCCCTTACTAATCTTGAGAAAAATTTTTCTAAATCGATTAACACATCCGAATCATAATTTTCATTTACTAATAAGCTACTAGAAGTATGAAGAATATTTAACGTTAGCAACCCAGATTCTATTCGTTGAGCTTTAACCCAATTAAGAACTTCCTCAGTAATATCATATAACTTTCTTCCTTTTGTAACTTTGGTGATTTTTCCAAAAGCTTGCTTCACTATAAATACCAGTCAGTCATTTTTTTATTGAATCATAAATTAGTAACATTGCACCAACAGAAATAGAGGCATCAGCTACGTTAAATGCTGGCCAATAGTATTGGTCCACATGAAATAGTATGAAATCAACTACGTACCCCAAAAAAAATCGATCATAAAGATTTCCTATTGCCCCGGCTAAAATTAAAACTAGTCCAGCGACAACAATTCTCTCATTTCTGTATTTTTTAATTAAAAAAGGGATTGCAACTACAGCAAGAGCACCAACAAAAAGTAAAAAATATCTTTGCCATCCGCCTTCGTCACTAAGGAAACCAAAAGCTGCGCCATCATTACGAAAGTATACAATTTTTAAAATTGAATTAATTTCGATAATCTCTTGAAATTGAAGCCTTGTTATTATTAAAAATTTTAGGGCTTGATCTAAAGCAACAATAGAGCTGGTTATGAATAATAACTTAAGCATGATTTCTTTTTTCGCCAAGTCCAGAAAGATTACTTATACATCTTTCACATATATCAGAGTAAGATTCATTAGAGCAAATATCTTTTTTATAATGCCAGCATCTTTCACATTTTTTGTGTGCGCTTTTATTAACAATTATTTCCAATGAGCCTAAAGACTTTATAACGCTAACTTTTGATACAATAAAAATGAATTTAAGGTCATCTTCAAAAGACATTAGTATTTTATAACTTTCATCTGGAGCCTTAATCTCCAACTCAGCCTGCAAGGAAGAACCAACCTCCCCCTTCTCTCTAAGTTCTTCAATTTTTTTATTCGCATTACTACGAATTTTAACGATATGGCTCCAGTCACTTAATTGTTTTTCTGTTAACCCGTGATCTGGATAGATGTACCAGGCATCTGAAAAAACATTATCTTTAGCTTTTTTCTCCATAATCTCCCACACCTCATGAGCAGTAAAGCTAAGCACGGGTGCCATAATACGCATTAATGAATTAGTTATATGAAACAATGCCGTCTGGGCAGATCGTCTTGCGTGCGAATTAATCTTTGTGGTATACAAACGGTCTTTTAAGATATCTAAATAAAACCCACCTAAATCTTCAGAGCAAAACGAAACAAATTTTTGCATACCCAAGTAAAATTCAAATGAATCATAGTTTTTTAAAATACCATCTTGTAAATTAGTAGCAAGATATAAACCATATCTATCAATTGACAGCATATCTTTAGGACTAATAATCATAGTTTCACTATCAAAATCTTCTAAATTGGATAATAAAAATCTTAATGTATTTCTTATTCTTCTGTAGCTATCCGCAACTCTTTTAATTATTTCATCAGAAATGTTCAGCTCGCCAGAATAATCAGTTGAAGCGACCCATAGACGAAGTATATCTGCTCCATATTGATCAATAATCTTCTGGGGAGCAATGACGTTACCCTTAGATTTGCTCATTTTATGTCCCTTGCCATCTACGACAAACCCATGAGTTAGTAATGACTTATATGGTGCAATGCCCTTAATTGCACAAGATGTTAGTAAGCTTGATTGAAACCAACCTCTATGTTGATCAGAGCCCTCTAAATAAAGATCAGCTGGAGCACTTAATTCTTCCCTTTTATTTAAAACAGATTGATGGGTAGTGCCAGAATCAAACCACACATCTAACGTATCATTGGTTCTCACATAATCCCCTGCATCTTCTTTCAGCAAGATTGAATCATCAAGTAAAAACCATGCATCAATGCCTTTTTCTTCAATCTCATTCGCTACAATACCCAAAAACTCTAGTGTCTTTGGATGTGGAACCTTTGTTTCGTTGTGAACATAAATGGGTATTGGAACACCCCAGTTTCTTTGCCTAGAGACACACCAATCAGGTCTATTCTTCATCATAGCTTCTAGACGACTTTTTCCCCACTCAGGATAAAATTTTGTACCTGAAGCAGACTTATTTGCTAAATCTCTTAAGGACATATTATTTTTATTTTTATTATCCATTCCAATAAACCATTGCTGTGTTGCTCTAAATATAATTGGCGCCTTGTGCCTCCAGCAGTGAGGATAACTATGTTTGTATTTTTCCTGATACATTAGAGAATTATTTTTTTGCAAGACTTCTATTATATTTTTAGCAGCATCCCAGACAGTGAGTCCGGCAAATAGAGGTGTGTCATCCTTAAATACTCCTGATTCATCAACTGGGTTTTCAACTGGGAGCTTATACTTCAATCCAACAATGTAATCATCAAGGCCATGTGCGGGTGCTGTATGAACTAGGCCGGTACCTGCTTCTATAGAAACATGACTGCCGCAAATAATAGGAACCTTATTTCCTTTAAATGGATGTTTAAATATAATGCCTTCAAGCTGAGAGCCCTTGCAAACAGATATTTTTTTTGCATCGATTAAATATTTTTCGAATTTTTTATCGGCTAACTCAGTTGAAAGAATAAAAAATTTATCCTTAGACTCATATAAACCATACTCAAGTTTTGGATTAACACAAATTGCCTCATTAGCAGGAATTGTCCATGGTGTAGTAGTCCAAATAACAGCTAAGAGATCTTTATTTATTTTTGTTGCAAAAATATTTTCAGCAGCACTCAAATCATCGCAAGAAAATGCAACATCAATTGCTAAAGAAACCTTATCCTCGTAATCTACTTCGGCTTCAGCAAGTGCTGAGCCACATTCCGTACACCAATGCACAGGCTTACTTCCTTGTTGCAGAAACCCATTTTTATAAACTTCAGCTAGCGCCCTTACTATATCTGCCTCTACCTGGTAATCAAGAGTAAGGTAGGGCTTATCCCAATCTCCTAATACACCTAACCTTTGAAAGTCTTTTTTTTGATTTTCAACTTGGATTTTTGCATACTCCCTGCACAGTCGCCTAAACTTTTTTGGATCAATATTTTTACCGTGCTTCCTTTCAATCACCAGTTCAATTGGTAGGCCATGACAATCCCATCCCGGTACATAAGGAGCGTCATACCCAGATAATGTTTTCGATTTAACAATAAAATCTTTGAGAATTTTATTTACGGCATGACCTATGTGTATATCACCGTTAGCATAAGGGGGTCCGTCATGAAGTATGTACTTCTTCTTACCCTTCCTTAGCTTTCTAATATTATCGTAAACATCAGAATCTTGCCAAGACTTAAGCCAGTCAGGCTCTCTTTTTGCAAGATTTCCTCTCATTGGGAAATCTGTTTCAGGTAAATTTAATTTGTAGTTATTTTTTTCGCTCATAATTTACTTATAAAATCTTTAGTCGCTAGAATATCTAGCTTTATTTGTGATTTAAGTGCTTCAATAGTAGGAAAGTGAAACTCATCTCTAATTTTTTTTAGAAAATCTACGCGGACATGTTTTCCATATAAATCATCAGAAAAATTTAGTATGTGTACTTCAAGATATAATTTTTTTTCACCTGAAACAGTTGGCCTAGTTCCTAAGTTTGCCACACCAAACATATTGTCTAATTTTACAGCAAAGACTCCACTTAATGGAGGTTGTTTATGATGTATATGTATATTTGCTGTTGGAAATCCTAGTTGACGGCCTATTTTTTCCCCGTGGACTACTTTTCCAGAAATAAAATAATATCTTCCTAGTAGTTCTTTGGTAAGTTTAAAGTCGCCATCAGCCAGGGCTTTTCTGATAATTGTACTAGAGACTCTTTGGCTTAAATATTTAACTTCGTCAAGCGCAATAACTTCAATTCCGCTTTGTTTAATTTCCTCAACCCCAGAATCTCTATTTTTTCCGTATCTAAAATCTTTGCCTACTAAAATTTTTTTTACATTGATTTGATTCTGTAAATTATCGGTAAAAGCTTGGCCGCTTAATAAGGAGAAGTCTTTATTAAATTTTATTACATAAACACGATCTATATTTTTTGAATCAAAAAACTCGAGTTTCTCACGAAGACTAATAATTCTTTGGGGCGAGTATTTTAAAGAAAAAAATTCTCTTGGGTGTGGCTCAAACGTCATAACAGCAGACTCTAAATTTAGATTCTTTGACATTAGAGTAAGTTTATTAATTAGAGCCTGATGACCTAAATGTATTCCATCGTAATTACCTATAGTTAAAATACAAGGAGGATGATTTTTAGGGAAATGTCTATAAATTTTCATTAATAATTATGATTTTTTTTAAAAAATTTAGTCAATTTAATGCCGCAGCATTTTAAGCTTATAAAATATACAAGCGTGCCAGTAAAAATTAAAAATAATAAATTACCAACCCTTGATGTCGCAGAATAGTTTAACCAATCTTCAGTTGACCCTTTAAAATAGAACAACACTACAGACATAATGCTCGCAGAAATTAATACTTTGAAAATAAATTTAAATATGTTTGAATCTAATTTAAACAATTTACTTTTTTGAAGGAAGAAAAAAAGCAATCCAGCATTTATACATGCGCCTAAACCTATTGCAAGTGCTAGTCCAGCATGCTGGAATATACCAATAAAAATTAAATTCATAAATTGCGTGCAAAATAGGGTAAAAATAGCAATTTTAACTGGAGTTTTAACATTTTGCTGAGCATAAAAAGCTGGAGCTATAATTTTAATTTGAATCAAACCAATTAAACCAACACTATAAGCTACCAACGCGTTATGAGTCATTAAAACATCAGCCTCTTGAAAGGCTCCATAAAAAAATAATGTAGTAATTAAGGGTATAGATAAGATTACTAACGCCGCTGATGCTGGAGCAGCCGTGAGTATTCCTAATTTTATACCCCAATTAATCAAGCTGGAATATTCAGATTTTTTATTGCTTGCTAAACTCCTTGAGAGGCTCGGAAGAAGAACAGTGCTGAGCGCAACACCAAGTACACCTGCTGGAAACTCAATAAGTCTATCTGCATAGTAGAGCCAAGAGACACTTCCGACCGCCAAGAATGATGCGAACACTGTGTTAATCAATAATGAAATTTGAGCCACTGATACACCAAGTATTGAAGGGCCCATTAATCTTATAACTCGCCATACTCCAGGGTCATTAAAATTAAAGTCTAAGCTTGGTAAACAACCAATTTTTTTTAAAAAAGGTATCTGAAAACTAAGTTGTAATATGCCACCAAAAAAAACTGCCCACGCAAGAACAAAAATGGGCTGACTGAAATAGTCGGCAAAGAACAAAGCAGCAATAATAAATGAAATATTTAACCAGACGGGGGTAAACGCAGGGACAGAAAATTTACCGAATGTATTCAAAACTCCACCAGCCATTGAGACTAAAGAAATAAAGAATATGTATGGAAATATTATTCTTAAAAGATCTACGGTCAACTCAAACTTTTGCGGATTAGAAATAAAACCTGGTGCACTAATATATATTAACCAAGGTGCGCCAAAAATACCAAGCAGAGTAATTATGACTAAAAATATACCTAGTAAAGTAGCAACTCTATTAATAAATAGATGTAATTCAAATTTTGTATTTTTTTCCTTATATTCAGATAAAATTGGTATAAAAGATTGAGTAAATGCTCCCTCAGCTGATATTCTTCTCAATAAATTTGGTATTTTAAATGCTACAAAAAAAGCATCTGTCGCTAACCCAACACCGAAAACTCTAGCGATAATAGTATCTCGTATGAAGCCTAATACCCTTGAGAGGGTTGTCATCCCTCCAACGTTGGTAAGTATTTTAAATAAATTCATAATGGAGCTATAAAGTATTGAATATATTTGATTTTATCATGGTAGTCTTATTAAATTCTAAGATAGGATAAGTTTAATAACGAAATTTTAGTAATGGCTTGTATCTAATTAAGAAAATAGATAGAATACGTATTCTTTAAAATTGCAATAAAAAGGATAGATATATGGCCAACACTGCTCAAACAAAAAAACGTGCCAGACAAAATGATTCACAGAGAGCTCACAATGCAAGCCTTCGATCAAGTCTGAGAACAGCATTAAAAAAAATTATTAGTGCTATTCAAGGTGGCGATAAGAAAAAAGCAAAACAAGCCTTTGACGTGAACACCCCTGTAATTGACAAAATAGCTGATAAAAATATTATTCATAAAAATAAAGCGGCTAGACATAAATCTAGATTGAATTCGGCTATAAAGTCTATGTAACATTACTAAAAGCTTCTGTAAGTTTAGAAGCTTTTAGTTTTCTAACAAAATTTTTCTTACTTCTTCTACCCTCTGTAAAACTTCTTCACCAGTTTGACCTAGTAATCCTAGTATTGTTATATGGCCCATTTTCCTTCCTTTACGCGGCTGATCTTTCCCATACAAGTGAAGTGTAACTCCAGGCCCAGCAATCATTTCAAATTTCGGTTCTCTTAGTAGTCCGCCTCTAAACCATAAATCTCCTAAAATGTTTAACATTGCCGATTTAGGAAACTGTGTTGCTTCTTTTCTTGGATTATTTCCCGTTAGGGTTAATACTTGTTGATCAAATTGATTATAACCGCAAGCATCAATAGAAAAGTGTCCTGAGTTATGAGGTCTAGGAGCAATTTCATTAACAAAAATATCGCCTTGACTCATAAAAAATTCTACAGCCATAACTCCAATGTAACTTAATTCGTTAGCAACTTTCTTAGCTAATGATATGTAAGCACCTTGCTCTCCTTCAGGATCAATTCCTGAGATGAATGATACATCCAAGATACCTGCTTCATGATGGTTTCGAATCACTGGATATACTACAAACTGAGCATCAACAGACCTAGCCAAAACTACAGAAAATTCACCATCTAAATCTAGTTTTAGCTCCAAAGTACATGGCACACTATTAAAAGCTATGAACGCGGCCTCTAGTTCAGCCTTATTGTTAACATGAATTTGGCCTTTGCCATCGTAACCAAATTCAGCTTTTTTAAGGATTCCTGGGAATATTAAGACTTTATTAGAATCTAATTTACTTATAGACTCGAGAGTATCGATAACAACGTACGTCCCAACAGGCATTCCACATTTTTCAAGGAAATCTTTTTCTTTGATGCGATTTTGAGCAATAGATATTGCTTTGGAACTAGGACGAACAATAATGTCTTTTTCAAGGTACCGGAGTGTTTCAGAGGGAATATTTTCGAATTCAGTTGTAACTAAGCTGCAGATATCTTTTAACTGATCAAGTGCCTCTAAATCATCGTATGGCTTACATATATGTTTATTAGCAATTTTACCTGCTGGGCTTTTATCGTCAGGATCTAATACAACGACTGAATAACCCATTTTTTGTGCTGCAATAGTAAAAAAACGACCTAATTGGCCGCCCCCCAAAATTCCTAGAGTTCCCATCGTTATAACTGTCTTACCCAAACTACTTTGTATCCAACTTCATATTTAACACTTTTGTTACTTGTTTTTTTCTAAATTCGATTAACTTTTTACAAACTTCTTTATCGTTTACAGCAATTAATGAAGCGGCAAATAATCCAGCGTTATATGAGCCAGGCTCTCCAATAGCAAATGTTGCAACAGGAATACCTTTGGGCATTTGAACGATAGATAACAGTGAGTCATGCCCCTCTAAGTGTTTAGATGGAACTGGAACCCCTAGAACTGGTAGGGTAGTTTTTGAAGCAACCATTCCTGGAAGATGCGCAGCTCCTCCTGCCCCCGCAATAATAACTTGGAAACCTTTTTTTTCTGCTTCTTCAGAAAATTTGAACATTAAGTCTGGCGTTCTGTGGGCTGAAACCACTTGAGCATCATAGCCTATATCAAACTCATCTAGTATTTCAGCTGCATACTTCATTATCGGCCAATCACTGTCTGACCCCATAATAATTGCAACCACTATTCTTTTTTTACTCATTTTTTTCCCTGTTACCCAAAGTAATAACCAAATTATTCCTATGAATTAAATTTGACTCATTAATATAACCAAGTATAGATTCAATTTTATCACTTGATAACCCTATTATTTTTTTTGCTTCTACTGAATTATAATTGACAAGTCCTCGAGCAATTTTTTTTCCTGCCTCATCAAAGCAATCAACAACTTCGCCACGATCAAACTTTCCTTCAATGTTTAATACTCCTACAGACAAGAGACTTTTTCCATCTTTCACAAGCGCTTCAGCGGCTCCTTTATCAATGTAAACCTTGCCGAGTGATTTTAAATTATTTGCAAGCCATTTCTTTCGCGCAACTAACTTAAGCTCCCTACTTTGGAGAAATGTACCTAAATTATTTTTAATATACAAAGATTTAAGAATATTTCTAGACTTTCCAGAAGCAATTATTGTATGCGTTCCACTTAAAGCAGCTCTTCGTGCCGCCTCTATCTTAGTGGTCATGCCACCAGTCCCAATATCAGAAAAAGTACCGCTTGCAATTTTATCTAATTTTTTGTCATCGACAAATGCATTTGAAATGAGCTCCGCTTTATTATTTTTTTTAGGGTCCTCAGTAAACAAGCCTTTTTCATCAGTCAAAAGTAGGAGGCAGTCGGCCTCTACAAGATTTGACACCATAGCTGCCAAATTATCATTATCTCCAAACCTTATCTCGTCAGTGGCAACGGTATCGTTCTCATTAATTACTGGAATAACTTTATCGGAAATAAGTCTACAGATTGTAGACCTTGCATTTAAATATCTTTTTCTATCGCTAAGATCATCGTGTGTCAATAAAATTTGTGCAGCAATAAGGTTGTTTTGAAAAAATATTTTTTGGTAAATTTGAGCTAAGTCCATTTGACCAACAGCTGCCGCAGCTTGAAGTTGGCTTAACTCCTTAGGTCTTTTCTTTATTTCTAATCTTTTAATTCCAGCTGCAACTGCTCCGCTTGTAACAACCAAAACCTCTACTCCCTGAGCGACAATAAAAGCAATTTGTTGAATTAAGTCAGATAAGAAATTTTCATTCAAACCCTTCTCATTAGTTACCACACTAGAACCAAGTTTAATTACAACTCTTTTAGCTTCTGAAAATTTGTATTTTTCCATATTATTTTATTTTACTTATATGTTCCATAATTTTGTAACTTAATTCCTTGCAACCTTCTCCGTTGATTGCAGATATGCAATATATCTCTTTATCCCAATTTAACTCTTTTGTAATACGTTCTTTTATTTTGCTAAAATCTTGCAGTAAATCAATCTTATTTAGAACCAACCATCTTGGCTTATTAAATAATTCACTATTATATTTTTTTAACTCATTCAAAATACTTTTAGCCTGTAATGCTGGGTCAATTGAATCATCATAAGGTGCAATATCTATAATATGCAATAAAAGTTTTGTTCTTGATAGGTGTCTTAAAAATTGATGACCCAAACCATAGCCTTCAGCAGCTCCTTCAATTAAACCAGGTATATCAGCAACGACATAACTTCGATTTAAATCCACTTTCACAACACCTAAATTTGGTTGCAGGGTAGTAAAAGGGTAATCAGCAACTTTTGGCTTTGCTGAAGAAACAGTTCTAATAAAAGAAGACTTACCTGCATTGGGCATACCCAGTAAACCAACGTCAGCAAGTACTTTTAGCTCCAAATATAACTCAAATTCTTCTCCTGGCTCTCCATCTGTACGCTGCCTAGGTGCTCTATTGGTACTAGATTTAAAATGAACATTTCCAAGGCCACCTTTACCACCATTTGCGATTACAAGGCTATCTCCGTGCACCTTAAAGTCAGCAAGTATTTGCCCAGTTAATCTTTCCTGTATGACTGTTCCAACCGGCACTTTGAGTAACAGATCGTCGCCTTTTGCCCCATAACATTCAGAACTTCTTCCATTCTCGCCTCTTTTGGCTCGATAATTTTTAACAAATCTATAATCTACCAGAGTGTTAATATTTTCATCAGACTGAAAATGTATACTGCCACCCCTGCCGCCATCACCACCATTAGGCCCACCCATCGGCTCATACTTCTCCCTCCGAAAGGTTGCTACACCGTTTCCTCCATCACCTGCGTATACTTTAATTACTGCTTCATCAATGAATTTCATTTATCTTTCCATCAAATAAAAAAGCCCTATCAACTGACAGGGCTTTTTGTAAATTTTTAAATAAATTAAACAGGAAGAATGTTTACCAATTTCCTTTTTAATGATCCTTTAGTCGTAAAATTTACTTTCCCGTCTGCTTTAGCAAATAAAGTATGATCTTTACCCATACCAACATTGTCGCCCGGGTGCATTTTTGTACCTCTTTGCCTAACAATTATGCTTCCAGCTTTAACTAATTGGTCACCAAATGCTTTTAATCCGAGTCTTTTAGACTGGGAGTCTCTTCCGTTTCTAGAACTACCGCCTGCTTTTTTATGTGCCATCTATAAAATCCTTAATTATAATTTATTTAATAGCTATTTTATTAATCTTAATCTCAGTAAAACTTTGTCTATGGCCCTGTGTTTTTCTATAACCTTTTCTTCGGTTCATTTTAAAAATCACAACTTTGTCACCTCGTCCGTGAGAAACAATTGTGGTGTCAACAATTGCGCCTTTGACCTCAGGGGCACCAATTGTAACCTTATCGCCATCAACAATAGTGAGTACTGAGTTAATACTATGACTTTTACCCACTTCGACAGATAGTTTCTCTACCTTTAGGGTTTCTCCCTCGACTACCTTGAATTGTTTTCCACCTGTTTTTATAACCGCGTACATTGAACTTACCTTTTAATTTATATTCATTTTGAATTGGCGATTATACTGAAAAAATAAGAATTTATCAATGCATTAAGGCTGTACTATAATTATATTTAAATGTGCTATTTGGAAAGCTATTAAAATAACAAAGCCAGAATATGATAAAATTTTTCATTTATTAATCACGAGAGTATATCCTTTTTGTCTTTCGAAAATATTATTCTACCAATTAGAGATCACCTTAATTCCGTAAATAGCGTTATTACACAATCCCTTAAATCTGAAGTCCCAATTATTAATCAGATTTCCAGCCATATAATTAATGGCAAAGGGAAAAAAATGAGGCCAGTTCTTCACTTATTACTTTCTGGGTTACAAGGTAGTATTTCAAAAAAACACTATGAGGCTGCATCAATAATTGAGCTTATTCACACCGCAACACTACTTCATGATGATGTAGTCGACCAGTCAATGACAAGAAGAAATTCCAAAACAGCTAATGCTATTTTTGGCAATGCAGCAAGTATTTTAGTAGGTGACTTTATATACTCGAGATCATTTCAAATGATGGTTGAAATAAATGACATGCAAATCATGAAAGTTCTTGCGGATGCAACAAATAAAATTTCAGAAGGTGAGGTATTGCAGCTTCTTAATAGCCATAATCCAGATATTTCAGAAGAGCATTACTTCAAGGTTATAGAGTTTAAAACTGCGCAATTATTTGAGGCATGTGGAAGTATTGCGGGATTAATAAATAATACAGATAAAAAAACAATCCAAGCGTATGCAAAAATTGGCCATCATTTTGGATTAATATTCCAAATAGCTGATGACATTCTTGATTACTCAGGAAAGCCAAATGAAATTGGCAAGAATATAGGGGATGACTTAAGTGAAGGAAAAGTAACGTTACCTTTAATTTACACCATACAAAAATCAAATGAAAAGCAAAAAGAGATGATAAAAAACTCAATAAAAACTGGAGACATTAGTAAGTTGCCGGACATAATTCAGATCATGGAAGACAATAATATTGTAAAAACAGTAAAAATAAGTGCAGAAAAACACATAATAGAGATTAAAAAGATACTTGATGAACTTGGTCCACATGAAAATAATAATGTCATCGTTAATTTAGCTGAGCATTCAATAAATAGAAATTATTGAAAAACTTAATGCAATAAAATCTTTTCGCCATCGTCAGCACGATAGTAGCTTAATTTCGCACCCAGTGCTCTCTTCTCAATCAAATCTCCGTTAAACACAGATTCACCGTTAATATCAACTATTGCGTAGCCACTGGTATATAAAGTCACTTCGGCATTATCATTCTCAAGTTTAAGAAGAAAACTTATTGAGTTCTCATTCTCTAATTCAGACCATATTTCCCAGCCTTTTCCTCCAGAAAGATCTTCAAGCCAACCAACAAGGTCAACTTCAACTTTACAAACTACTGAGTCACTAAGGGATAACAGATCTGCTCGGAGGTAAAGATTATTATTTTCTGTATCATTCATATTTAATTCGTAATTTATCATATAATTTATATTAAATATATGGTGAGTTGAAATTAATATTAGGATAAAATTATGTTTCTTGTTGGGTTAACTGGTGGAATCGGCTCTGGTAAAAGCGAAGCCTCAAGTATTTTTAAAAAAATACCTAATGTTTATTTGGTTGACCTTGATGAAATATCGAAAAAAATCACGAAAAAAAATAAGCCCGGATTTATAAAAATAATTGAGAAATATGGAAATTATTACCTTAATCCAGCTAAAGAGCTGGATAGAAATAAAATACAAACAGATATATTTAATTCAAAAAAAATAAAAAACGATATCGAAGGTATACTCCATCCAATTATATATAGAAGCTGTATTGATGAAATTAAAATTATTACCAATCAAAGAAAATATTATTATACAGTCATTGTAATACCTTTACTGTTTGAATCAGAGACTTATCAAGATTTAGTTTCAGAAACTCTACTCATTGACTGCGAAGAAAAAACTCAAGTTTCAAGGGTCCAATCAAGAGATAATATTTCAACTCAATTGATAAATAAAATAATGTCATGTCAGGCAAGTAGGGAGGAAAAGCTAAGGAAAGCTGATAAAATAATAGATAATAACTCGCAAAATATTTCAAAACTTAAAAGAGATGTAATCGAGTATCACGAAAATTTAATACATAACAAACTGGTAAATATAAAATGATTACATACGAATTAGCCCTGAATGAAAGAACAAGAAGGTTTCTTAGGGTGCAGGAAGTTTTTCACAAGTTTGATGCTCAAATAAATAATATGGGCAAGTTCTCCGAGCATGCCTGCTTCACTACACTTTTTGATGTTATGTCTTGCGCATCAAGGTCAGACCTAAAGATTGAAATAATTCAGGAGCTTGATAAGCAAATACTTAGCCTTATTAAAAAAAATAAAACCTCAAAAAATATAAAAAAATCTTTAGAGATTAAGAAAATAAAGAAATCATTAGAGAAAAGTAATATTCCTAAAGGTCATTACTTTGGGAATGATAAATTTTTACAAGAACTTAAAGCTGCATCAGATAGCCCTTTTGGTATAGTAAGTAGCGATATTACACAATTTCAATCTTGGATTAAACAACTTGAAACCAAAGAGAAAAAAGATTATTTTAGACGTAAATTTAAAGTTTATACGCCAATTTATCATGGCCTTAATGCAATCATAGATATACTAAAATCAAGCGCGCAAAGTGTGTCTCACGTTACAAAATCAGGTGTTTTGCAGCACGCACTAGATCCTAAATTAAAAAATGATTTAGTTTTAGTAACGCTCCCTGTAAAAGGAAGATTTTGTCCGCAAATAACTTCAAATAAATATGCATTAAACATTCACTTTACACAAAATAACGAGTCTATTATGATAGCCAAACCTATTAAATTTAAATTGTCTGTTTGTTCTTTATGATGAAAATTAAATGCCCAACCTGCTCAAAGATTAATTCAATTGACCCGAAAACACTTTTTATTCCTTTTTGTTCAGAAAAATGTAAATTAATTGATCTTGGTGACTGGGCTAATGAAAAATACTCAATAACTGGTGATCAAAAAAATGAAAATATTAATGACGAAATATAATTACTTTCTAATCCTCTTAATATCTTTTTTATTAGTTATTTCAGTACATGCAGCTGAAGTAAAAATTGATTCAGCTATTATTAAATTACCCAGGCCGGGACAAAACGTAACAGCAGGCTTTATGCGGCTAGAATCATCGGAAACGTTATTAATAAAAAAAATATCTAGTGAATATATTGATAACATTGAAATACACTCTATGGAAAGGCAGGATGGGGTAATGAAAATGCGAAAGATGCTGAGACCTATGGTCTCCCCTAAAAACCCCCTTATTTTAAAGCATGGAGGAAATCATTTGATGCTTTTTGGCGTAAATAAAGACCTCAAAATAGAAGGTGAAATTTCGATAGTTTTTGAGTTTGAAAAAAATAATGGTGAGATTATTTCAAAGTACTTCACTTTTACTACCAACTAGTTCTTCCATATATCCCTTTGACTAGCTATCCCAATTGCACCAGCACTTTGTGCGCGCTCAACATCCCCCAAAGCCATTCCTCCAAGAGCATATATTGGCATAGTGTACTTTATTGCTAATTTTGAAAGCTCCTCCCAGCCAATTGGCGAGGCCTTAGGGTGAGAAAGTGTTTTATTGATTGGTGATAAAACGGCAAAATTAGCTCCCTTCATTTCAGCAACATCTAAATCTTTTATGTTGTGACAAGATGCTCCAATTATAAGCTCTTTCGGAAATTTATTAATTGTATGAATTTGTCCTGAATTTAGTTGAACACCATCAGCAGATAATTCATAAGCTAAATTTATATTACTATTTATCATTACCTTTACATCCCTTTCCTTGCAAACTTCTAAAATTTGCTCAGCAAATTTTTTATATTCATAATCACTTAATTCTTTCTCTCTTACCTGAATCAATTTAGTCCCATTTTTTATTCTATTCTCAAGTTGTTGGATGAATAAAAATAAAGGCGTTTCAGATAAATTAGTGATTGCATAATGGTCAGGTAAATTTATTGCGCCAGCAACAAACTTATTAGGAGGTAAAACCTTTGATAAATCTATTTTTTCAAAATACTCCCATGATAATAATTGCCCCTCTTTCGAACTAGCATCACCATTCCACTTAAGTATTTTAAAAAAATAAAGAATTACATCTATATCTTCGTATGAAAAGCTTCTAGTTACCCATTGCTCTGCCTCTATAACCTCTACCCCCAACTCTTCATAAATCTCTCTATCTAATGCCTGTCTTGGTGTCTCGTTTTTTTCAAGTTTTCCTCCTGGGAACTCCCACCATCCAGACCAGGATTGTAAAGCAGTTCTTTGATCCATGAGAACATGATTCGATGAGTTTACTAAGATACCAACAGCCACTTCAATCGGCATTATTATGTTCTATATTCTGAGTTAATTTTTACGTATTCATGAGAAAGATCTGATGTCCATATAACTGCTTGTTCATCCCCTCTTCCAAGTGAAATAGTTAGTAATATCTCAGATTTTTTCATTTCAGTCTGAATTGTATCTTCATGGTAATTTTGAGACTTACTTCCACCTTCAGCGAATAAAATACCATTCAAGGAAATATCAATATTTTCTACATCAAAATTATTAAGCTTACAGTTCCCAATTGCTGACAAAACTCTACCTAGGTTAGCATCTGATGCAAAGAAGGCAGTCTTTACAAGTGAAGAGCATGCCACACCCATAGCGACTTCCTTTGCCTCATTATAAGTCAGTGCACCAACAACTTTAATAGTAATAAATTTTGAAGCGCCTTCGCCGTCTTTAATAATCGCCTGTGCTAACTCTTTTGCTACCTCCAAAACTGCAACCTTTAAAATCTTATAGTCATCAGAATTTTCTGCGATTAACTTATTTTTAGCTTTATTTGTGCTAATAAGAACAAATGAATCGTTCGTAGATGTATCTCCATCGACCGAAATACAATTAAAACTTTCTTGAGTCGCTTCTTCAATTAATTTATCCTGCATATTTGGTGTAATATTTATATCCATACCTATAAATGCTAGCATAGTAGCCATATTTGGATGAATCATTCCTGAACCTTTACTTATTCCTGTTATGGTAATAATTTGCCCTTGAATTTTAATTTTACGAGAGGTGGCCTTGGGAATTGTATCTGTCGTCATTATTGATTCAGCTGATAACAACCAATTATCTTCTTGAAAATCTTTTATCGCTGAAGGGATAGCTTTCTTTATTTTTTCAACTGGTAAAGGCTTCATTATTTCCCCAGTAGAAAAAGGTAATACCTCGTCTTTTTTTATATTGAGTTTTGACGCTAAAAATTCACAAATGGCTAGAGAGTCATTTAGTCCAACATCGCCCATTCCAGCATTGGCAGATCCTGTATTTATTATTAACGCCCTAATTTTATTCGATAACTTTAAGTTCTTTCGTGCAACTATTACAGGTGCAGCACAAAATTGATTGGTGGTGAAAACTCCTGTAACAGTTGCCCCCTCGGGTAAGGAAATAATTAGTAAGTCTCTAGTATCCTCATTTTTTAAATTCGCTATAGAGGTGCCTAGAATTATTCCTGCAATTGGGTGTAAATCTTTATTGTCCGGTTTTTTTAAATTTACTGCCATAAACTATTTTTTTCTCCAAGTTGTTCCTTCTGGAGTATCCTCTATAATAATATCATTATCTAAAAGTAAAGCTCTTATATTATCAGCAGCCTCAAAATTTTTACCCTCCTTCGCCATATTTCTTTCTTTAATTAACCCATCTATATCAAGAGATAAATTGCTTTCTCCTTGAAGGAACTCTTCTGGGTCCATAGTCAAAAGACCTAATGTATTAGCTAAACTAATTAGTAAATTTTGACTGTTTAAATAATCCACTTTAGTTTTATTTATCTCATTAACTAAATTAAAAATAACTGATAGCGCTTCAGGCGTATTAAAGTCGTCATCTAAACCCATTTTAAACCTTTTGGCATAGGGGTTTGACCAGTCTATTTTATAACTGGAACTCCTCTCAACACCTCTGATTGATAGATACAGGGTAGTTAAAGATTTCTGTGCCTCATTTAGTTGCTCAAAGGAATAATTAAGAGGACTTCTATAATGAGCTCTTAGCATAAAAAATCTAACGACTTCAGGCTTAACTTTGTCAGTTATGGAGCGTATTGTAGAAAAGTTACCTAATGATTTAGACATTTTTTCGTCATCTATTTTTACAAAACCATTATGTACCCAGTAATTTGCCATTTTACAACAATGAGTTGCCTCAGACTGCGCTATTTCATTTTCATGATGAGGAAACTGTAGGTCCTGACCGCCACCATGTATATCAAAATTATTTCCAAGGAGCTTATTACTCATAGCTGAACACTCGATATGCCAACCAGGTCGACCTTTTCCCCAGGGAGAATCCCAAAAAGGCTCATTAGGCTTAGCAGCCTTCCATAAAACAAAGTCAAAACTATTTTTTTTTGCCTCAACAACTTTAACTCTAT
>Ga0209710_1000312_pt1 | contig 50156 bp, 37 predicted proteins | sample ArcticOcean_MG_C_5_FD_187436 | JGI IMG/M metagenome (GOLD analysis project Ga0209710, IMG submission 187436) | Marine microbial communities from western Arctic Ocean - ArcticOcean_MG_CB4_138 (SPAdes) (version 2) | ecosystem: Environmental > Aquatic > Marine > Oceanic | place: Arctic Ocean...
ACCAGGGCCAGGCGCATGTTAATGTGATTTTTGCAAAACATGGGAAAATCGAGCTTTCAACGCTGCAAGGATCAATTGCTAGTCTCCCATCACAATCGAATGACCACCATGACCATCAAGTAAAGCCATTTGCGGCGGATAGCACTATACCTGAGTGCGGTTACATCAAGGCAGTGAATGAAGGGGAAGGTTTTTACAGTGTCGGGTGGCGATTCTCGCCTGATAAAGTATTTAACCGAGAAAAGCTATTTTTGTTGCTAACGGGTGTATTGGCCGAACGAATTAAAGCTGTTTTTATCACCAATGTTGGTGTGTTTGGCTACAACGCCACCTCGGATGCTCTCAACGAGTTTGTACTGGATGATTGCTTCGAGAGCCGAATTGAGGTTATATCCGAGAGCATTGATGACTCATTAGAGATTCAGCTTCTAGAGTGCATAGAGCTCTGAAAGAGCTTTGAATAACTTCTTTCACAGCTTTCAATTACCTCTCTATGATTGCCGTTACGCCTTGGCCACCAGCAGCACAAATGGAAATAAGACCGCGACCTCCTCCTTTTTGCTCCAGTAACTTTGCCAAAGTTGCAATAATTCTTGGGCCTGTTGCGGCAAATGGATGACCGGTCGCCACACTGGAGCCGTTCACATTAAGCTTTGTCCGATCAATGCTCCCAAGTGGCGCATCAAGACCAAGTTTTTCTTTACAGAATGTCGTATCTTCCCACGCTTTCATAGTACACAGAGCTTGGGCGGCAAAGGCTTCATGAATCTCATAGAAATCAAAATCCTGCAGACTGATCCCGGCTCGCTTCAGTAATCTAGGTACGGCGTAGGCGGGCGCCATGAGCAAGCCTTCGCTCTGTTCACCTTGGCTATAGAAATCCACTGCAGCGACTTCGCTATGAGTAAGGTAGGCCTGGATGGGCAGATTGTTCTTCTGCGCCCACTCTTCACTACCCAATAATACTGCAGCTGCACCATCTGTCAGAGCGGTGGAGTTGGCTGCTGTTAAAGTGCCATTGACACGATCATAGGCAGGTTTTAATTTAGCCAATGTTGAGAGCGGTGTGTCACGCATAATGCCATCGCGCTCAACACCATTAAAGGGCTGAACTAAATCATCGAAGAAGCCGCGCTCGTAGGCAGCTATAAGATTCTGATGACTGTTAAATGTGAGTTGATCTTGATCCTCACGGCTGATGCCCCATTCTTTGACCATCAGCTCACAGTGCTGCCCCATTGACAGACCGGTGCGAGGTTCGGCATTAGCCGGCAACAGCGGAAGCATAAAGCTGGGTCGAATACTGGCGAGCAGTTTTAAGCGCTGACCCAGAGTTTTTGCCCGATTGAGATTAAGAATCATATGCCGATATTTTTCGTTTAGTGCGATGGGTGCATCGCTAGCGGTGTCTGTGCCCGCAGCTATACCAGAGTCAATTTGGCCGAGGGCAATTTTATTACCGACAAGAATAGCGGCCTCTAAACCAGTACCGCAGGCCTGTTGAACATCATACGCTGGGGTTTGTTTGGATAAGCCTGAGTTTAATGTGGCTTCCCGTGCTAGATTAAAATCACGAGAATGCTTCATCACTGCACCAGCCGCGACCTCGCCGAGGCGCTCACCATCCAAATCGAAACGTTGCACTATCCCCTTAAGCGTGGCACTGAGCATATCCATATTGCTAGCATAGCTGTAGCTGGTATTACTGCGTACAAATGGAATGCGGCTGCCACCGATGATGGCGACTTTACGAATAGATGTCATGGTGATGATCTCGTCAGTTAAAGGTTGTAGCGGATAATCATACCAGTAATCCTAAAGTGACTGGATGTAAAAACCATTGACTGCCACCGAGGATTATTTGTCATTTCGGCCAACCAAAAGCCGCCGTTCAGGAGTAAAATAGTAATCTCAACTATTACGCACTGTCTATGGGATAACATAAAAATGTCAGACAAGTATCTAGAAATTGCTAACTCAACCTTGGGCAAAAAACTATTGGCTGCAGTTGGACTGCCTGACCCCGTTCCTCTGATTCGTGAGAACCCTGCAGAGCCTCATAAGTTGAGCGATCAAGTATTACTGGGTGCCAGTGAAGGGGCTGTTTTTGCAAACACCATTGGTGCTTTTGTCGAGGCCGCTGGGGCTAAAGTATGTAATCAGTTTCTGCAGGACAGTGGCCATTTATTATTTGATGCCTCTGGTATCGCCAGCGCGCAGCAGAGTGAAGAGCTTTATAGCTTTTTTAATCAGCATCTAAAGTCCGTTAAACATTCTGGACGTGTAATTATAGTGGGTCATAAACCCAGTGCTTTAGCTGATGCAGACCATGCAGCGGTGCAGCGAGGCCTGCTAGGGTTTGTGAAGTCAGTTGCAAAGGAAGTTGGCCGAAAGGGAGCCACAGTTAACTTGGTGCTTGTGGATAAAGGTGGCGATCGGGCGCTCGAGGGTCCGATTCGTTTCCTGCTTTCAGCAGGGTCAGCTTTTATGAATGCTCAGGTGTTAACGGTGGCCACACCGGTAGCTCCCATGGAAGCAGATTGGGTTAAGCCGCTGGAAGGAAAGACCGTGCTGGTGACAGGAGCCGCACGGGGTATTGGTTTGGCAATAAGTCAGACGTTGGCCAGAGATGGCGCTGTGGTGATTGGCGTTGATGTACCGCAATCGCAGGATGAGCTAGCGGCGGCTATGGCTGCTATTGGTGGTTTGAACTTGCCATTAGATATTACAGATACGGATGCGCCAGAGCGATTGCGCGATTTTTGCTCTACCCACAGCTCAAAATTACATGCCATTGTGCACAATGCCGGTATCACCCGAGATAAGATGTTAACGAAAATGACTGCCCATCAATGGGATCTGCTTGTACAGATAAATCTCGGCGCGGTGCAGCGAATCAACAGCGCGCTATTGAGTACAGATTTACTGGACAATGGAGGTAAGATCATTGGTGTTGCCTCCATCAGTGGTATTGCTGGTAATGTCGGGCAAACGAACTATGGCTTTTCTAAAGCAGCAATTATCGGTGTGGTTGAAGCTCTGTCAGAGACCTGTGCCGCCAGAGGCATAACTATTAACGGCGTAGCACCAGGATTTATTGAAACACAGATGACAGCTGCTATTCCTTTTCTAACACGACAGATGGGGCGCAGACTTTCCTCGCTTGGGCAGGGTGGCCTCCCGATTGATGTGGCCGAAGTGATCGGTTTCTTTCTTAGCCCTCAGGCTGCTGGCGTCAACGGAAATATGGTGAGAGTGTGCGGTCAGAGCTTATTAGGAGCCTAATCAGTTAGAACGGTAGATTAGCGCCATAGACCTCAAACAAAAAGGTCGACACATCTTCTGCTGATCGGTTGGGAATTTCTTCCATGGGCATATGACCAACCTTGTCATAGATAACCAGTGTTGAGTGCGCCAAGGCAGCATCAAACAGCATAGCCACATCAACCGAGATTAATGAATCGTCTCTTCCCCACATAATAAGTGCTGGAACATTAAATTTGGTGCTATCCACAGCATCTTCAGTTGAATTGTAATTGCTAAAGCGACTTAAGGTGGCATCTCGGCTTCCGCTGCGCAGCGCTAATTCATAGTATCGTTGGATGAGCTCTTCAGTAACCACAGGTGAGTGGTTATAGGCGGAACTTACACCTTGTTTAGTCAACCAGTAGGGATCCGTATATCTGGCAATGGCGCGAAACCAAGGTTTACGCATTAAGCTAAAAAATACTGGCGCCTCTTTCTTGTCTTGATCTAATTGATTAGCCTTTGCCTCTAGCTGTTGCCTAAATTGAGGTAAACCGGAGGAATCAATTAGCAACATGGCCTCTACTTTTTCTGGGTGAGCCAGTGTGTAGCGCCAAGTAACACCGCCGCCCATGGAATTACCCCCTAGAGTAAACTTATCTAGTCCCAAATGACGAACCACAGCATCTACGGTTCTCAATTGTGCTGGAGAACCATAACGCTTATCGGGCACAGCCCCGGTTAATCCATGAGCGGGAAGGTCCATCGTAATAATGCGATAGCTCTCACCGAGAATTTCCACCCAAGGTTCCCAAGTATGCAGCGAAGCGTTGGATCCATGGACTAAAACGACCGCTGGACCATTTGGGTTTCCCTCATCTCGAAAGTGTATTCGAGCACCATTTCTCATCGTAAAGAATTGTGACGTGTCACTCGTATACTTTGCGTCGACTTCTTTTGGCGCTAATTCGCCTTTAAACAGAAATATTCCTGCAACGAGTACTATGGCGACGATGCTGGCAATGGTTATTTTGATTATCTTCATGGCAAGGTCTCAGATGCACTGCAAATAGATTACGAATGTTTGTTTTATTGCTCCTTTCACTGCTCGACAACATAACATTTCAACTAGAACATGATCAAATCTAGTCGTTCAACCTGCCTTAATAATATCTAAGAAGATTTCTGTCGCAGTATATAAATACTCACTCAATCTACCATATGTGTCGTGTCTAATTATTTTTAAAGGATTTAATTAATACAGTTTGAGTTAATTGTTGGTGTCTGGCAGTCTAACCGCTTGAAGTTAAGCTTAAGAGATTTAGTGAATGAAGCACGACAGGACACAGCCACTCTGGCAGCCGAGTATTGAGCGAATTGATGCCAGTAATTTAAAGCGCTTTGGCGAGTACCTTGAGCACAAGCTTGGCGTAACGTTTGATGATTACCAACAGCTTCATCAGTGGTCAGTGGAGCAGCCCAACCTTTTCTGGGAACACATCTGGCAATTTACGGGTATTCGCGCCTCGCAGAGCTGGGACAGTGTGCTGAGCGACGGTGAACAATTTCCTGGGGCTGTTTGGTTTGAGGGCGCGCGACTTAATTATGCAGAAAATTTACTGCGCAATCGCAGTGACAAAGTTGCCTTAATTTCGCGGTTAGAAAACGGTTCACGTAAAACACTTAGTTATCACCAACTTTATCAGCAGGTCTCTGAATGTGCCGCTGGGCTAAGACAATTGGGGGTCGTCAGTGGCGATCGGGTGGCTGGGTTTATGCCCAACATTCCAGAGACTATTGTTGCCATGTTGGCTACTGCGAGTATTGGAGCGATTTGGTCCTCTTGCTCGCCAGATTTTGGTATCAATGGTGTTATGGATCGATTTGGGCAGATTGAGCCTAAGGTACTGTTTGGCTGTGAGGGTTATTTTTACAATGGTAAAACTATTGACTCACTGCCGCGTCTCAAAGAAATTTGCAGCAAGATTGATAGCATTGTGCAGTTAGTGGTTGTGCCTGTAACCAGTTCTGTCACTGATATTGATAATTTTGACGATGCGGTATTATTTAGTGATTTTCTATCGGATCATCGTGGCGCTGAATTAGTTTTTGAGCAGTTACCGTTTAATCATCCGCTGTATATTATGTATTCTTCTGGTACTACCGGCGCGCCCAAGTGCATAGTTCACGGTGCTGGTGGAACGTTAATTCAGCATCTTAAAGAGCACCAGTTACACGCCGATTTAAAGACTGATGATAGGCTGTTTTATTTCACCACCTGTGGATGGATGATGTGGAATTGGCTAGTCAGTGGCTTGGCCTCAGAAGCCACATTGGTACTTTATGATGGCTCGCCGTTTTACCCTGAGCCCAAGTCATTAATTGATATGGCTGAGGAAGAACAAGTCAGTATTTTTGGTGCTGGCGCCAAGTATATTAGTGCCCTAGAAAAGGAGGGTGTGGTGCCTCGCGAGACCCACAATTTAAAGACTCTAAAAACGCTGCTTTCTACGGGATCGCCGCTCTCACATGAAAGTTTTCGCTATGTGTATCGTGATATAAAGAGTGACCTCTGCCTTGCGTCTATCTCTGGCGGCACTGATATTATTTCGTGCTTTGTTCTCGGCAATCCTTGTCTGCCAGTCTGGGAAGGTGAAATTCAGTGCCGTGGCCTGGGTATGGCGGTTGAGATATGGAATGACCAAGGCAATGCCGTTACACAGACAAAAGGTGAGCTGGTATGCAGTAAACCTTTCCCCAATGCACCTATCTATTTCTGGAATGATGTCGAGAATAAAAAGTATTTGAGTGCTTACTTTGAGACCTATCCCGACATTTGGGCCCAGGGCGATTACGGTGAGATTACGGAAAATAACGGGATCATTATTCATGGACGCTCAGATGCCGTATTAAATCCGGGAGGTGTCCGAATAGGCACGGCGGAAATTTATCGACAGGTAGAAAAGCTCACGGAGGTCGTCGACAGTATTTGTATCGGTCAAACTTGGGATGATGATGTACGGGTAATTTTGTTTGTCGTTTTGCGTCCGGGTGTTGAATTGAGTACAGATCTTCAGCAGATGATTCGTCAGACTATTCGTCAAGAGACCACACCGCGACATGTACCGGCAAAAATCATCGCCGTCAGTGATATCCCCAGAACTATTAGTGGCAAAATTGTTGAGTTGGCGGTACGCAAAGTAGTGCATGGGGAAGTGGTGACGAATACCGATGCATTGGCCAATCCCGAAGCATTAGAGCAATTTAAAAATATGGCTGAGCTGCGTAACTGAGATTTTCACGTTGTAGTGTTAGACAATTATTTGTCCAATATTTGGAACAATTTTTGGGTAGTTAATAACTCTTCCTCTTAATGTCCAGTACAGTACGCATTAGAGCCTAAAAGCTCAGGCTCTAATGCGTTTTTTCATCGATTTTGGTCAAATAAAAGGTACTACGAAGCGGCAGTTTTAGGACATCTCTTGCGCGTTAATAGGTAATCACGTGACTTTCTAAGTTCTTTTTTACTCAGCGAACCATTATCATTTCTGTCGGCTGCCTTAAACATACTGTTTTTCACGGTACATCCTGCTTGCTCGAGCTCTTCCATCGTGACCAGATTATCTGAATCAAGGTCAAATCTATTCATTAAATCACTAGCAATAGCACCACTTGATAAAAACGTTAATACTAAAACACTTAATACTTTTTTCACTTTTCATACTCCGTTAATGGTTAAAAAATTCCCGTTAAACTTATCATCGCTAATGCTTTGCGTAATGTTTACAGCGAGCACATTATAGTTTTAAAGTTTACACTGTCAACTTAAAAATAAATTGGAAGCAATATACAATTTTAGTTTAATACTTATTTAAAAAATTCATCTATGAGTAAGCATTTTGCATGCCAAGTTCTATCGGCTGATATTAAGGCTGATTGGGCAATAACGAGCCTAATTTACGATTTTTTTTGTGCAAAAATTAGGGTTTTTGTCAAAAGCGCACCACATAGGGGCTTTGCTGCTGGATAAAAGAATGACTATTTAACAGACGACGAGTTAGTAGGAAAATATTGGTTCGCGCGTACTGTAGGACATGACTGGATATTAAAAATAGCCATGCTTGTTATCCAAAAGTGGAGAAAAATATTTGATTCAGCGGAGTGCCGATAACGCGGCGTAAAGACGCTCGGCATAGGTGCTTTTGTGCTCACATTGGCGACGACTTCGCTGACTAAAGTGGAAGTTTTGCGATAAGATTCATCGAGGCATGTTTGTTCGGCTCTATAAGAGTATTTTCAAGAATCAATGGAAGATCGATTTGTGTCATGATTTTACCGGGTTTAATTTCGATCGTGATCTCACTGTGGGCTGGAATGGTAAAACGATCACTGCTGAGACCTAAGCTATAAGGGCCGTTATAACGGGCCTCAAAGTCGGCATCTGAGGTGTTTTGTAAGTCAATTTCAGCGATCACCGTGTCAGGTTGGTAGCGCATGACAGTTACTTTTAAACTTGCAGTTAGTAAAGGTGACAGGTCAGATTGTCGACCAATCAGCATATTTTTAAACCATACCACGGTGCGCTTAGCGAACAAGCCTTCCTTAATCGAGTCTGCGGTTTTTTCTTTGGCGAATACTAGGGTGACCGGTCGATGTCCTCCCTCATGTGGTTTGTAGTCCCAGTCTATTAAATCATGAACATCTGAGGTTCCTATTAGTGCAAGGTCATAATCCAACGCTACCTGAAAGGCCGCTTCGGCGTACCAAAAGCTATTGGCGACTTCAATTCCATGAAGCATTCCTCGACGAATATTATTGGCATGAAAATCATGCATCTTAGTGATTCCAGAAGTTGCTCGATTCGACCAATTAGGGTGATTCCAAAACATAAATGCACCCTGTTTATGGGCAGCTTCAACAGCCTTTTGTGCGGGCCATTGGATCGCGGCTTCGCCAAACGTTTGTGTGTCAGTTGAGGTTTTGGCATCACCTTCCACATTCAGTAGTTTGTTGGCATCATCAATAAAAATAGCATTGATATGCCCAACTGGTTCATAGCGTGTGATTTCAGTTCCACTCAAGACGATCACAGAGGAACCCTCAGCTGATTCAGCTGCCTGCTGATATGCCCGATTTCGGTCTGAATGAGGAATGTCGGCAAGATGCGGTTGCCATTCTAGATGTTCAGTAATAGCGATAGCATCTAGCCCATCCTGAAGAGCCTCGGCCACGCGTATGTTAGGCCAGACATGGCCGTCTGAGAAAACACTATGGGTATGTAAATCAACGACTAATGTTTGATAGTCTGCTGTATCTGGAAAAACGATTGCGCGCTGAGTTGAAGGTTTTGGCGCGCCGGCTTTTTCATGACTAACAGCGACCAAAGACAGAGTACTCAAGGCCATGAATAAGCACAAAGTGATATTAGATTTCTTACAGATCATGATCGGCTCCGGACATTTTAACACGAGACTATGAGTACTAATTTTTGTGACATTAACACTACTCTTAAGGAGTGGGCAACCGTTGTCAATAGCACTATACATTTTGGGGAGACGACAAGTCACTACACCAAAACAAAAAAACCCCAGTCTCAGGGACTAGGGTTTTTCCGTTACTCAAGGTCCAACACTTTCTAACTATCTCGGGGGAGAATATTTGCAATCATCACTTGCCCATAATTTGACAGCATATTCTCAAGTAGTTCATTTTATTTTAAAAAATAAAGTAATTAATGAGTAAATCATCTAATCAGACATTTTGATATGAACGCCATAACAAAAAACCCCAGTCTTATAAAAGACTAGGGTTTTTCGCTACTCGGGATCTAACATTTTCTAACTATCTCGGGGGAGAATATTTGCAATCATCACTTGCCCATAATTTGACAGCATATTCTCAAGTAGTTCATTTTATTTTAAAAAATAAAGTAATTAATGAGTAAATCATCTAATCAGACATTTTGATATGAACGCCATAACAAAAAACCCCAGTCTTATAAAAGACTAGGGTTTTTCGCTACTCGGGATCTAACATTTTCTAACTATCTCGGGGGAGAATATTTGCAATCATCACTTGCCTATAATTTGACAGCATATTCCCAAGTAGGTCAGTTTTTTTTAAAATAGTTAACACTATTTGTTCAATGATAAAAGCTAAAAAATAGCGTATATATTTTTTAAAAAGGAGATTCCATATCACCCATGCGCACAAATACCGACTTTAATTGTGAGTAATGCAAAATCGCCGCTTTCGAGTTCTCTCGACCGACTCCCGACATTTTCACTCCTCCGAAAGGTACCTCCACTGGCGCATCATTATAAGAATTTATAAAGCAGGTGCCGGCATCAAGCGCGTCAACCATACGGTGAGCGCGGCTTAAATCAGCCGTAAAGACTCCTGCGGCTAGGCCAAATTCAGTAGCGTTAGCTCGGACAATAACTTCGTCTTCATTGTCAAACGATAGCACTGACATGAGAGGGCCAAAAACCTCCTCACGGGCGATAGTCATGTCATCTGTGACATCGGCAAAGACGGTTGGCTGCACGTAATAGCCCTGCCCAGCGATACGATTTCCACCAGTGACCAATCGAGCACCTTCTGCCTTACCTTTTTCAATATAGCTAAGTACTATCTCTAGTTGGCGCTCACTTACCATTGGGCCAAAGTTGGTGCTCTCATCTTGTGGATCGCCTATAACGGCAAGACTTAAACGTTCGGTGAGCCTTGTTAAAAAGGTATCCAAGATCCCCTTCTGAACAAATACACGAGTCCCATTTGAGCAAACCTGACCTGTGGAATAGAAGTTGGCTAAAATTGCGCCGCTGACAGAGTTCTCAAGATCGGCATCATCAAAAATAACAAGTGGCGATTTGCCACCCAGTTCCATAGTGACATGCTTCATTTGTGAGGCCGCCGCGGCATAAACTTTGCGCCCCGTAGGCACTGAGCCAGTAAGAGACACCTTGTCCACGCGAGGATCTGAGACTAGAGCTGAGCCAACTTCGCCCATACCTTGAATGACATTATATAAGCCGGCCGGTAGCCCCGCTTCGATTAAAATTTCAGCGACTTTGAGAGCACATAGGGGAGTTGTCTCAGAGGGTTTGAATATCATCGCATTACCGCATGCGAGTGCAGGTGCACCTTTCCAACAGGCAATTTGAGTAGGATAATTCCAGGCGCCAATACCTACACACAAGCCAAGAGCTTCGCGGCGAGTATAGGCCCAATTACCGTCCGCTAATGGAATATGTTCCCCGGTAATAGAGCCAGCCAGGCCACCAAAATATTCTAATGCATCTGCGGCACTGGTCGCATCAACATAAAGCGTTTCCGACATGGGTTTTCCGGTATCGTAAGTTTCCAAAACAGACAGCTCACGATTACGCTCACGCATGATAACGGCAGCACGCTGTAAAACTCTGCCACGCTCGGTTCCAGACAGTCTGGCCCACGCTTTTTGAGCGTCTAACCCACTCTTTACTGCTTGCTCGATTATGTTGGGTGTCGCGGAATAGACTCTGGCAATAATTTCCCCGGTGGCTGGATAGATAACATCAATTGGCGAGCCATTAGAGTCTTCAACATATTCGCCATTAATAAAATGACTGGCGGTGGGTTGTGTCATTATTCGATACTCCTAAAATTAAATATTTCTACTGACTCTAAAGTTATTGGCGTTAACTAAATAAGTATTGAGAGTAGGCTGTTAAAGCAATCTCAAGCCTGACCCAGTGACCCCTGATTGCGTTAAAGGCAGCTTGGATAAAAGTTTGGCTGAGAATATCATGCTATGGGTATTTAGGCACTTACAGCACCGCTAGTTTTCGGTGACGAGTGTTGATAACGGGTGTGGTAAGCACTATTGTGGCTCCGGCAGTGACATGTTTAAAGACACCTGCATTATACTGTTTGTTAGTAAGAGCAGAGTTTTAAGGATTCTAATTAAGGCGTTTAGACTGATGGGTAAACAAGAAATTTACGATTATATTGTAGTAGGCGCCGGTTCGGCGGGCGCTATTTTAGCCTCACGCTTAAGTGAGGAGCCTACCTGCAGTGTTCTGCTGGTCGAATACGGCGGCAGTGATCGTAGTGTTTTTGTGCGCATGCCTTCGGCGCTGGGTATTCCCATGAATACACGAAAATATAATTGGGGATTTGAGTCTGCACCCGAACCCTACCTGGACAATCGGCGCATGAATTGTCCTCGCGGCAAGGTAATGGGGGGATCTTCCTCTATAAATGGCATGGTTTATGTAAGAGGGCATGCCTTAGATTTTGACGAATGGGAATCTCTTGGTGCGACTGGATGGAACTATCAGAGCTGCCTACCGTATTTTAATAAGCTAGAAAACCATCGCTGTGTTACCAGTCAATACACTGGCAGGGAGGGTCCTGTTGCCATAAGTGGCGGCAATAATATGCGCAATCCACTTTACCGCGCTTTTATTGATGCGGGGGTGGAGAGCGGATACAGCGAGACTGAAAATTATAATGGTTATCGTCAAGAGGGATTTGGCCAAAAATTTATGAATGTTGATAGCGGCATTCGTGCATCGTCTAGTCATGCGTACTTAAAGGATGCAAAAAAACGTCCTAATCTTACCATCCTTAAAAGAGCGCTGGTCACACGAGTTACCTTTGATGGCAAGACTGCAACAGGTATTGAGTGCAAGATAAGAGGACGCCTGAAAAACTTCTATGCCAAGCGTGAGGTAGTTCTTTGCGCGGGCTCAATTGGCTCTCCACACTTACTGCAGGTGTCTGGGGTGGGGCCCAAAGCTAGGTTGGCCGAGATTGGTATTAACATAGTCCATGACTTACCAGGTGTTGGTGAGAATCTCCAAGATCATCTAGAGTTCAATTTCCAATATCGGTGCAAGCAACCAATCACCCTAAACAGCGAACTAGGCCTGTTTAAAAAGGCGCTGATTGGCGCGCAGTGGCTATTATTTAAAACCGGTCTGGGACGGACCAATCATTTTGAATCATGTGCGTTTATCCGTTCCAAAGCAGGGGTAAAGTGGCCCGATATTCAGTATCATTTTTTACCTGGGGCCATCAGCTATGATGGAACTGTTGCGTTCACGGGGCATGGATTCCAAGTTCATGCAGGGCACAATAAGCCAAGTAGTCGTGGCCATGTCCGAGCCCTTTCTGGGGATATTAGCCAGCATCCAGACATTCAATTTAATTACTTGGCAACAGAAGACGATCGCGAAGGTTTTCGCAATTGTGTTCACCTAACGCGCGAAATAATGCGCCAACCTGCAATGGATGAATTCCGTGGTGAGGTTATCCAGCCTAAAGATGAGGTACAAAGTGACGCGCAAATTGATGCGTTTATCCGTCAATCTGTAGATAGCGCGTACCATCCCTCCTGTACGTGTAAAATGGGCACTGATGCTTTAGCTGTTGTCGATCCTGAACTCAGAGTACATGGCTTAAATAATATAAGAGTTATCGATTCTTCAATATTTCCCACTATTCCAAATGGTAATTTAAATGCCCCAACCATGATGGTCGCGGAACGCGGTGCTGATCTAATAAAGGGAAATGTGCAAAGTCCTGAGTCTTTTGTTGAGGTATATATAGATCCACGTTGGCAAGAGCGTCAAAAAGAAGGCGTTTCTGTTAGAGAGTAGTCAAATTTTTTGATAGTATTTTCAAATATAGCTAAACATAGCAGGGCGTCAACGGTTAAGCCACTAACGCGCTAAAAACTGTAGTATTGTTAGGTAAATGTGAGCTCCACGTCAAACTAGGAGTGCTAATAAATGGATAGGGGAGCCAGAGTAATATGCTATTGATTTGGGTGAGATTCAAAAAGGTCGAGCACAATGACTGAAAAATCGGGCGCCGAGGGCACGCTTGAAATCGCTGTAAAAAATACGGAACGCCTGCTTGCGGTGGATCCAAAGCTGGCGGTTGAGCAAGCACGAGAAATTCTAAACGCTGTGCCTAATTATCCCCCAGCACAGTTATTGTTGATCACAGGGGAACGTTATTGTGGTAATCCTGCAGTAGCTTTAGAGCTGATTGATAAATTACTGTCCGTTCAATCTCGATGGGCTGCAGCGCACTTTGAGCATGCCTTGTTATTGGCTGTTTTGGGACGAGGCGATGATGCAATATCAGCTTTACGAGCGACTATTGCACTAAAGCCGGCACATCCTGAAGCATGGCGTCTGCTGGCAGACCATCTTATGGCTGTCGGTGATTCTTTAGGTGCAGATGAGGCCTACACTCGTCATATTCAAAGTTCTGTTAGCGATCCGCAGTTGCAACAGGCGGCCAGCGCGATGATTGCAAATGATATTCCCAGGGCCGAACGTCTCCTGAAAGCACAGTTGAAAAAAGCGCCTACTGATGTGCCTGCTATTCGCATGTTGGCAGAGGTTGCGGTGCGCTGTGGTAACAATGATGATGCCGAAAAGCTTCTCGAACGCTGTCTTGATTTAGCCCCTAGCTTTACTGCTGCGCGTTTCAATTATGCCACCTTATTACATCGGCTTAACAAATCATCTCAAGCACTGATTGAAATAGAACAATTATTATTGGCGAGTCCAAGTAACCCTAGTTACCGAAATCTGACAGCCGTGATTCTTAGTCGAGTTGGTGATTATGAGCGCTCCAGTAGTATGTATGCCCAATTGCTTGATGAATATCCTGCCAATGCAAAGATATGGCTCAGCTACGGACATGTATTAAAAACTGAAGGCCGTCAGGAAGAATGCATTGAGGCTTATCGCAACAGTATTGAACGTAATCCAAGTTTTGGGGAAGCCTATTGGAGCTTGGCAAATCTAAAGACATTTCGCTTCTCTAAGAAAGATATGACGGCGATGAATCTGCAAGTACAAAAAGATACGCTGACTCAAGAAGATCGAATTCAGTTTGAATTTGCCCTCGGCAAGGCGGCAGAAGATAAGGCTGATTATGAATTATCTTTTGAACATTATGATCAGGGTAATAGCCTTCATCGAGAAGGTATCCGCTATGATGCTGATGGCAATACCGCGAGGACAGACCGACTCAAGCGTAAATTCACATCAGAATTTTTGAAGGATCGAACTGGATCAGGGCATGACACGGCCGCTCCAATCTTTATTGTGGGAATGCCGCGTTCAGGGTCTACTCTGTTGGAGCAGATTCTGGCCAGTCACTCGCTGGTAGAAGGCACTACAGAGCTGCCTGACATTATTAGCATGGCGCTAGAAATGAGTGCTGAAGGGGACGCTAATGACAACGCACAGTACAGTAATGTTTTAGCGACAAAAAGCCATGACGAGTTGCGAGAACTCGGGGCCCAGTATCTTGAGCGCACCCGTGTTCATCGTAAAACTGACAGCCCATTTTTTATTGACAAAATGCCTAATAATTTTTTACACATTGGCATGATTCACCTAATTCTGCCCAATGCAAAAATTATTGATGCACGACGGCATCCAATGGGCTGCTGCCTGTCTAATTTTAAACAGTACTATGCAAGGGGCCAGAACTTCAGTTACAGCCTCTCAGATATTGGCCGTTTTTATCATGACTATGTTGAACTAATGGCGCACTTCGACACTGTATTACCCGGACGGATTCACAGAGTTATTTATGAACAAACTGTTGAGGATACAGAGGCCCAGGTGCGCAAGCTCTTGGCTTATTGCCAGCTCGACTTTGAACCGGCCTGCTTACGTTTTTTTGAAACTCAGAGAGGCGTGCGCACGGCAAGTTCAGAGCAGGTACGCCAACCGATTTATCGGCAAGGAATGGAGCAGTGGGCTAATTATGAGCCCTGGTTGAATCCTTTAAAAGACTCATTGGGTCTTGTACTGGATAGTTACCCTGAGATCCCGCCGCGATAATGTAAATTGGTTAAGTTCCGCTTTGAAGATTCGAAAATTAAAAAATAGGGCTTTTCATTAATTAAACTCATTAATTGATTAGTTTAATGCTGTCATTACTGGCTTTTTAGGTAGCCTTGAACTAAAAAAAAGAGTAAATTTGATTTTTAACTTTATCGGGGGATGTAAAATGAAAAAAATAACAACGAAAAAATTTCCGAATAGGTTTGGCAGAGCTCCGCTTGCGGCGGCTATATTATTGCTGAGCCCCGGGCTGATTGCTCAGCAGAGTGCAGGTATTGAGGAGGTTGTAGTAACCGCTCAAAAGCGTGCTCAGAACCTTCAAGATGTGCCTATTAGTATCCAGACGCTTGGTAATGAGACTATAAGTGACCTGGGTATTCAAGATTTCCAGGACTACGCTAAAATGCTGCCGAGTGTCGCTATGACACCTTCATTGGGCGCTGGGTCTAGTTTTACACTTGTTTATATGCGCGGTATCGCGACAGCTGGAGATGGTCAAGCGACCACATCACAGCCAAGTGTGGGCATGTATCTGGATGAACAACCCATTACTACTATTCAGGGTAACTTAGACATACATATGTATGACGTTGCTCGTGTAGAGGCATTGTCAGGACCCCAAGGAACCCTATACGGTGCCAGCTCTCAAGCCGGAACAATCCGTATTATCACTAACAAGCCTGATTTGAACGAATTTTCTGCAGGTTATGGCTTAGAAGGAAATATGGTTGATGGTGATGACTCAGGCTATGTAGCCGAGGGTTTTGTCAACATACCTCTTGCCGACAATATGGCGATCCGTTTAGTGGGTTGGAATCGCAGTGATGCAGGTTATATTGATAACGTTCTTGGAAGTCGAACATTCCCAGGAGTGGCTAGCACTACTGCCGACGATATCACTGTTACTAATACAGCCACAGCTGGAGATAATTACAACACCATGGATACTATGGGCGCCCGCGCCTCGTTGCGTGTGGACTTAAATGACAGTTGGAGCGTCATGCCACAGGTTATGTACCAAAAGCAGGAAGGGCAAGGATCTTGGGGTGAAGATCTGAGTGATTTCGTTGCAGAAGATCAGTCGGTTACGCATTTCCAGAATGAATATACTGACGATGAGTGGTACCAGCTCGGCTTGACCATCGAAGGTAGCATCGGCAACTTTGATGTTAGTTACGCGGCGTCTTATCTTGATCGTGAAGTTGACGGCTCATTTGATTACAGCGATTACTCCTACTGGTATGACACAGCCTATACCACAGGTTATTACGCTGATCTGCACTTTGCCAATAGTGGCGATCGAGCAGTTCCAAACCAGTTTTTCCCTGACGCCGGAACCCGAATCATGGGTGGCGCTTATTTCACCAATGATGATGGCTACAAAAAGACCAGCCATGAATTGAGAATTAGCTCGCCGCAAGATAATCGAGTACGTGGCCTGGTTGGACTTTTCTATCAGAACCAAAAGCACGACTTCCAGCAACACTGGAGAGTCGATGGTCTGGCAGATAGCATGGAACCGAACCAAGATAATCCTAATCCACGCTTTGATAGTACCGTTTATCTGAACAGCTTAGATCGTGAAGATACAGATGAAGCTGTTTTTGCGAGCCTTAGCTACGATATTACTGATGATCTTGAGTTGACGGTGGGAACACGTTTCTTTAAACCAGAAGTAACGGTAAAGGGGTTCTTTGGTTTCGGACTAGGCTTTACGCCCATGTGGTCATCTAATGGTGAGAACAGATGTAATTTGTTCCCCACGGGACAAGCTGACTATAAAGACAAACCTTGTCTGAACGTTGATAAAGGTATTAATGAGAGTGAAAACGTAAGTCGAGTTAATCTTACTTGGCAGATTTCCGATGACCATATGATGTATGGAACTTGGTCTGAGGGTTACCGTCCGGGTGGTATTAACCGTGCACCTGGTGCGGGTAATTATACATCTGACTTCCTGACTAACTGGGAATTAGGTTGGAAGACGCAGTGGATGGATAACACCTTGCAGTTTAACGGAGCAGTGTTTAAAGAAGAGTGGGATGATTTCCAAATTTCATTCACTGGCGCTAACGCCATCACTCAGGTTGCCAATGGTCCATCTGCAGAGGTACTCGGATTAGAGGGGCAGATTCTTTGGGTTCCTACTGATAACTTAACAGTATCAGGAGCATTCACGTTTATTGATTCTGAGTTACTTAGCGACTACGCCAACTTTGACGCTGATGGTAATGTGACTGCAGTACTTGCTCCAAAAGGAACGCCATTACCTGTGACGGCTGACTTTAAGGGTAATATTGTTGCTCGCTATACGTTTGAGGCAGGTGGGTATGACAGTCATATACAGGGTGCTTTCTCCTATGAGGGCGAAAGAGGTTCAAGTATGAATCAGGCAGATAACGCAATTCGAGGGGACGTACCTTCTAATACTTTCCTTGATCTTAGCGCCGGTATTGCCACAGGCTCATATTCTGTAGACTTCTTCATTAAGAATGCAACTGATGAAGATGCGCCACTTTATCTAACGAGCCAGTGTGCTGCAGGAACCTGTGGAGCTCAAAACTACGGTGTTCGTGCTAGACCGCGGACTGTAGGTGTGCGGTTCTCTAAGGACTTCTAGTAAAAGTAGATAGTAAGAGTAAGAGTAGAAAAAGGGCCCAACTGCACTGGCAGTTGGGCCCTTTTTATTTTCACCACTACATTCTAATACTGGCCTATAGTTAATCATCCATGCTCATACTGTCGGATCTTGGACAAGACATCATCTCGTTCAATGTAGGTTCCGCGCAGTGCTCTGTTGCCGGTCTGTGGGTAAAACTCACCACGCCCATGTAAGATTCGACGGTTATCGAAAATAATGAGGTCGCCCGCTTTAAAGGGGAAGCTTACTTGGTACTCTGCAGAATTAGCCTTTTCCATGTAGCATCTTAATGCGGCGTAGGTGGCCTCAATCTCATCAAAACTTGCCTGTAAGGGCGCTCGAGAAAATGGCAACATTCTGATCTCGGATAGCTCGCCGTTGTCGTCTACGTTAATAGTGGGCGCTTCCCAGCGGTAGTCTTTTGGTCCGGCTCTATTGGCATAACACCACTTTGTAGTGGTCAGTGTCTTATAGTGCTCGGGAAATTGTTGCTCAATATCTTTAGCGACTTTAAAGCCGTCAGTCATGGTGCTTTCACCCCCCTGAGCATCAGCAATCCGACAATGAAGTATCTGAATTCCCGGTGGTGATTCGCGAGTCGGTATGTCGGTATGGGCTGCTAGGTAGTGACTGGTATAGGCATTACTGTCGCCGTCGGGTTTTGATATAACGTCGAAAATTCGATCAAAATGTGTCTCCCGTACAGGTCCTATCCGCTGAGCGAACTGCTCAACCAATTCCAGATCGGTGGTTAAGCCTCTTAGCCGTGCAAAACCGTAATGCCTTACGCTGAGTAACACCTCATGTAAAAGTTGCTCACTAATTTCACCCTGATCGGCGTAAAAACTGGGTGGTTCTGAAAAGTCCGCAGCGCTCCATAGTTGTGGCTTTGAATTTTTGGGTGGTTGATGAGTACTATGAGCGTAAAGCCATGCGGGGTTGAAGCGACTACTATGCTGATCGGAAGCCCAGGTGACACAAAGTGCCCCCTGGGCATCAACCTTGACGGTTGCAGCTTCAATATCGGCGGGTATGTCACGCAGATCCAACAAGTGTTCTCGCGTTACTTGATTTAAGCATTGCTCACAGCAGCAATTATCCCGCAGCCATAGCGGGTGTAACTTAGATTCCTGCTTGTTGCTCCAGTTGAGCATAATAGCTTTATGACTAATTTTTGCAGACCTAATCGTTTCGCTTGGCGGCCAATACCGACTATCGGGGGTGGGAATAACATTAGTGTCTTGCACAGCAAAGCCCTCTCTTGAGGCTATCTAATCTAAACCCTCCAAAGCACTGGCAACAGGCTCTAAAGGTGGACAAGATTTACGTGAATTTAAGTCAACATGCAGTAAGAACTGAGAGCCAGTTGCACAGACAGTACCCTGAGCATTTTTCATCTCATGGTACAGGTCTAGTTTTTTACCCTTGGCCAGTTTAATAGTCGTGAAAGCAAAAACCTGTTCTCCTGAGTGACACTCATTAATGTAGTCAATTTTCATGTCTACGGTGAAGTAGCTATAGCCACGGGCGACATACTCGGGATCTGCGCCCAGACGTCGCAAAATAATGTCACTGGCTTTAGAGAAAACCTCAGCATAATGGCTATCGTTCATGTGGCCATTAAAGTCGATCCAACTGGATGGAACCACTCGACTTACGGTCAATACAGAGGCGCTTTGCGTAAGAGTCGTCTGGGGCTCGACAGACTTAGCTTCGAGTTCATGATCTATCTTATTGAGTAGATTTCCTGCCCCCCAATTTTTGAGTTTTAAGGCACGCATCATGGCAACCAGGTTGTCATCGCGAATATGCTCCAATTCTTTAATCGAGTACTGTCCGGATTGTTCATCTGATTGGCTGGCAATCTTGTCAATTAACTCATCGGTAAGCTCGGGCACATTCATAAGTTTGGTCCATGGCCATTCTAATGCCGGACCAAACTGCTGAATAAAATGCGCCATACCGGATTCTCCGCCGGCTATGCGATAGGTTTCAAACATTCCCATTTGCGCCCAGCGCAGGCCAAACCCATAACGAATAGCGTCGTCAATTTCTTGTGTGGTTGCAATACCATCGTTGACCAACCATAAACCTTCACGCCATACCGCTTCTAGGAGGCGGTCAGCAATATGTGCGTCAATTTCTTTGCGCACCGTGAGAGGGTGCATTCCCAGTTGGGAGATAACCACTGCGGCTCGCTCCGTAGTTTTGATGCTACCCACCAACTCTACCAGAGGAATCAGATAAACGGGATTGAATGGATGTGCAACAATAATCTGTTCGGGTCTCGATGAGTTTACTTGCAACTCAGAGGGTTTGAAGCCAGAGGTTGAGGACGCAATGATCGCATCCTCTGGGCAGTGGGCTTGTATCTCGTCATAGACAGACTGTTTAAGCGCTAAGCGTTCAGGAATTGACTCACAAATCCAGTCGGCCGAGCTAACCGCATCCCTAATAGTCGAGCAAAAAGTTAGCTGGCCTTCTTCGGGCAACAGATACTCAAATAGACCCGGCATTGAGCGACGCGCATTTTCTAGCATCTGCTTAATTTTTCGTTGAGCCTGCGGGTCGGTGTCAAACACATTGACATCAAAACCCATCAGTAAAAAGCGCGCGACCCAGCCACCACCAATAACCCCGCCGCCAATAACGCCAAATGTAATCTCATTGTTCACCAGTTTATTTACGTTTGAGTCAGTTTTACTCATCGCGGCGATCGTTTCGTTAACCCTAGCTGATCTCGAACTTGCTGAGGATTCATCAGAGTTGACCCCATAGCCTCGACAATTGTGGCTGCTTTTGTGACTAGAGCCGCATTAGTCGCTAGAACACCTTTTTCGAGCCAAAGGTTGTCTTCTAGACCAACACGCACATTACCCCCAGCTAGAACAGAGGCGGCTACATAGGGCATTTGGTGACGACCAATAGAGAATGACGACCAGTGCCAACCATCAGGAATATTATTCACCATCGCCATATAAGTATTGAGATCATTGGGAGCGCCCCAGGGCACACCCATACATAGTTGTACTAATGCGGGACTGCTCAACACACCTTCCTTTACCAGCTCTTTAGCAAACCACAGATGACCGGTATCAAAAGCTTCAATTTCAGGTTTAACGCCTAGTGCCGTCATCATGCTACCCATCGCTCTAAGCATACCGGGGGTGTTGGTCATCACGTAGTCAGCTTCGGCAAAGTTCATGGTGCCGCAATCCAGTGTACATATTTCAGGTAGGCACTCAGCAATGGGTTCCATTCGACTTTCCGCACTCGCCATATCAGTACTATTATGTAATGGCAGTGGTGCGGAGGGTGGCCCAAAGACCATGTCACCACCCATTCCTGCGGTTAGGTTCAAGACAACATCAGTCTTTGAATCACGAATCCGATCAGTTAACTCTCGATACAGTTTAGGGTCTCTAGAAGCCACACCAGTTTCGGGGTCGCGCACGTGACAGTGAACTATTGCAGCACCCGCTTGAGCCGCTGCAATAGCACTTTCGGCAATTTCTTTGGGTGAGCGGGGTACTTCTGGACTCCGATCTTGAGTGTTCCCTGAACCAGTAATAGCACAGGTGATAAAAACATTAGGGTTAATCGTTAATGGCATGGCACATACCTGCTTTTTGAATGATTATCTATAGCGTAAGAATTTCCAAAACCTAGAGTATAAAATTTATAGCATAAGCGGCGTAATGACAATGCATCCTTTTTAAACGGCTTAACGCTGCCTTAGTGTCAGTGTATGCGAGCCCCTTGCTGTATGAGCTTCTTCTGGACCTTTTTAATATCGACATCGGCGACGTCAACATTGGTTTGTATCGAAATTGCAGCGGCCACCCCGGCACCTTGGCCATTCACTGCGCAACACATCATATTTCGTACAGCGGCATGTGAGTCTTGGTCTCCGCCTACACAGCGGCCCGTGACGAGTAAATGGCGTACACCCTGAGGGAGCATAGATCGGTAAGGGAGCTGAAAGTAGCGGCCGGTCGTTGGCAGTATGAGAATGCCATAACCATCAATAAATTCCGGAAATATACCAATGCTGTCCTCGAACTGACCTTGTTCGCGAACATCATGAGCGGTCATATTGTAAACCGCATCAATCTTGCGAGTATCTCGAACGCCTAGTGTCATTCCAAAATTTCTTAGTTTGGCATTTTCGCACCCTGGATTAAATTGCTTCAATGCCTCAATCGCTAACATGGCTTGCCGACGACCCTCCATTTCACCTTTTGTAAGATGATCAGGGTTGGTGGCATCCAATCCAGCTAAATGCACTAAATTTAGGTAACTAAGATCACCTTGGTCGCTGATGGCACCCCAGGTACCGGTAATAGTATTCAAATTTGCTGGAATCAGGCCGGATTTAATGGCCTTTTCAAACGGCTTTTTTAAATAGGGCGAAAACAATTTATCTTCTTTGCCTGTTGTCTCCATTGACCAGTCCGGTCCGCACCAATCGCTGTAAGTATGAGGATTAGATTTCACGTCTTCGATAAATCGAGTTTTGTCGACACCATTCATAGAGAACATGACAGAGGCTGCCATCATTTCTTCTACGGGTGTTTTATGTACCCGCGCACCGGCTCGGTGAGCGATGTCAGCGTCACCAGTGGCATCAATAACGCGCTTCGCTAAAATGGCCTCTCGGCCAGCTTTACTCTCTACGATGACACCTTTGATAACACCTTCTTCTACAATAGTGGCAACCATGGTTCTGTGGAGCATTGGCGTAATACCAGCCTCTTGAACTAGCACGTCAGCAACATACTTAAAGGCTTCACCATCAATAGCATGGCTATTAGATTGAGGTTCGGGGTTGGCTGCTCCCATTGATTTAGCGCGCTCTTCGAACTCAATACCAATACCTTCGCTGTCAACGGTTTTGTCATGTCGGTACCATGCAAACCCTTCAACACCAACTTGAGTCAGGTTGCCACCAAAGCAGCCATAACGCTCAAGCAAAGTGGTTTCAGCTCCGGCTCTAGCGGAAGCCATTGCTGCGGCGAGCCCACCTGGACCACTTCCGACGACTAAAACATCGGTACGATGAACAACAGGTGTTTCTCGAGCTGCTTCTTTAATTGTTGCCATACACATACCTAAGATTTTATGGTTGCTTATCAATATCTTTACCCAATAATAATCAAATTCTCATAAATAGAGAATTAAAATATTGCGGCACTTTAAGCACTCTTGTTAGCTAACCCTTGTCCGTTCATTTACATCAGGTAAACTGTCGACCATGCCTAAAGATTTTAGCCTTCAGTTTTGTTCGCGCAGCCATACTGGCAAAGTAAAGCGTAATAATGAAGACTATCTAAGAATTCATCAAAATGGGTTTTTGGCGGCTATCGCAGACGGTATGGGAGGCACTGATTTTGGTGAGGTCGCCAGTCAAATTGCGGTAGATGCCAGCATTGAATATCTTGCTAACACAACCTCGACTAAGCTGCTTGAAAAGCCAGCTGGTGAGCTTGGCAATGCCGTGAAGTATGCCAATGAGGCAATTATTGCCATTCAGCGCAACGAAGAGAAATATCGTACGATGGGCTCGACCCTGACATGCTTTTTGATGATCAATAAGCAGTTACATTTTTCTTGGGTCGGTGATTCCAGAATCTATATTGTTAGACCTGAAAACACTAGCATTCAAATGTTAACCAAAGACCACACCTTAGATCGTAATAAAATTGATGCAACGTTGGCGCCAGACCTTTACCGGCGTGCACCCAGTATTCTGACGCAAAAGGTGGGCAGTATATTATTGATTCAACCAGACACAGGCTGTTTTGAGTTGAAAGCAGGGGATATTATCGTAGCGTGCACTGATGGTTTAAGCGATCGGATAGATGATCAATTACTACTAGAGTATGGGTTAAAGTTTGCCGGAAATTTAGAAGGTTACGCTGACAAATTACTCGACCGAGCCTTAGATTGCGGGGGTCAAGACAATATCTCCCTTATTCTTGCCCAGGTAATGAGCTAACACAGGTCTATTGTTTAAGACATCTAATTAATTCTGCCATGGTTGCCATACGATGGTCAGGATTTTTTTGTAAACACTGCATGATGGTGTCATTGAGTACGTTAGATATTGGCATTGATGTTATTGATGTTAATTGCGGTGGTTGATCATTCATGGTGCTGGCAATGAGCTGGTCCATCGTCTCACCAGAGGCAGGAGTTCTTCCGCTAAGTGCTTCATAGAGCAAACAGCCAAGACTGTATATATCGGTCCTACCGTCGATATCATGCGCTTTTTTAATCTGTTCCGGCGACATATAGCTAATAGTACCCTGTAGTTTTTGAAATCCGGTCATGCTTTGATCATCAACGGCATGTTGCGGCTCAATATTGTCAATATCTGACTCTTCACCTTCCTCGCTTCTAACCTTTGCTAATCCCCAATCCAATAACAGCACCTCACCAAAAGGGCCGACTAAGATGTTTTCTGGTTTTATGTCTCGATGCACCACGCCATGGGTGTGGGCATATTCCAAGGCATACGCTACCTGGATAACGATATCTAACAGTTGGGTAGTGTCATAGCGCTCGCGGTAGTTAATAATTTCCCGAAAGGTATAGCCGTGGACAAGCTTCATCGTAAAATAATAATGCCCCTTACGATCTCTACTCAGCTCATAGGTTGGCATTGTATTGGGATGCTGCAACATCGCTGAAATACGCGCTTCGCGTAATAAACGTTTTTGTTCAATAGGGTCGTCGGCAAACTCAGGCTTTAAAGACTTGTGGCAAACCACGCGACCTAAATGTAAATCTTTGCAAGACTGAATGAGTGACTTTCCGCCCTTAGCAATGGTTTTAAAATATGCGTAGCGAAAACTAGGATGTAGGCTTTTCGATAAGTCCTTATCAGTTTGCTCAAGATATAGTTTGGGGTAGTCAGCCTGCTTGAACTTTGGGAATTCACTCATACACTATTCCGTGGTTAACATGGTCATCCGTTGGAATAAGAGATTATAGCTAACTGCGCGGTGGGTCAAACACTGAGGACACTTTGTAAGTGCAGCCTTAGCTGCGCTTACACGCTTTACTCGTGGGCTTAAAAACCAGTATAAGTAACAAAAGTACTATTATCAGCGCGTGTCGAACGAACGTCATTTGCGGCAAAGCTTTCATCAGGATAGCCCATAGCAATACAAATCATAATGGCTTGATCATCTGGAATATTAGCGTGTTGATGAACCACATCCGACTGCATAATGCCTTGACCATTTATGACGCATCCAATCCCTCGCTCCCAGGCGGCGAGCACAATACCATAAGCAAGAGAGCCCAATCCAAATTGAGTGATCGCAGCAGGTTCAAGATATCTGTCGTAAGTGAGTACTAATGAGACTGGAGCATCAAATTGACGAAAGCCTCTTAACATCCAATCCATACGCTTTTCTTTGTCGTCTCTCTTAATACCCATCGCTTCGAACAATTGCACAGCAACATCGATCTGGTTTTGGCGATGTTCTCCCTCATATTTTTCTTTGTAGGGAAAGTCGCGCACATTAGGTTTTCCGGCCAAGGTGTCTTTAGTATTGCCTTCACGAATTTTATTAAGTACCTCACCAGCCACTGCATGGATATGCCAGGTTTGAGTGTTGTATGAAGTAGGCGCCCATTTTGCGGTGTTAATAATGTCATCGATAACTTCTTTAGGTACGGGTTTTTGTTGAAATCCGCGTACACTCTTTCGTGATTGGGAAAAGGCTGTAAAGTCCATAATTGCTCCTAATAATTGATGTATGTGTGGCTTAGAAAGATTACTTAGTCCCTAGCTTCAAGGTTTTTGCGGGTGCGATATACGACATAAAATGGGATTAAAACAAACATTAAAATAATAAAGTTGAGTATTTGCGGTCCAAATCTAGCATGAACTCCATTAATGATGACTTGCCTTTTTAGATCAAAGTTCGCGGTTATTGGTAGCACTTGATTATCTATTTCATATTGATGATATAAATTTAACATGCGCTGCAATCTTTTAGGCTCAACTGAGCTCAGGTCCTTGGTCTCACCCGGGTCAATTTTAATATTAAATAGCCGCCATTGACCGTCACCCGGCGCGGCAACATGGAGGACTATTTTATAATCACCTAAAAATAGCGCTGCATTTCCAGCTAACTCGTAGCCAACTGCGTCTTGATCTTCCTCACCACGCACCTGCGTTTGATGGTTTGACAAGGTTTGGCTTATGTCTCTACCAGAGATAGGCTCAATTTTACGACCACCAAAATATGAAGAGGGCTCCTGAGTATGAGTGAGCTGTAAAATGGTCGGCGTTATATCAGTAACATGCGAGAAGACGTCAGTTTTAAGACCTTTAGCGGCAACGCCGTTGCCAGCAATAATAAGAGGGACACGCAAACCGCCCTCGCCAACAAAAAACTTATAGTAGGCCAAAGGTGATGCCGCTGCACTGGCAAAACTTGGACTGATGGAGTTAAAGCTGCCTTTGAGTCCCAAGCGTTCATAGTCGCTGGAATAGCTTTGCCGGCTCAATGCAAAATTGCTTAATAGAGTAGTTGGATTTACTGCCCCGGTGGGTTCACTTCCATTATCTGAGGTAAATATAAACAGGGTGTTTTCATATTTCCCAATACGCTTTAGATGATCCACTAGGCGCCCAATATGATGATCCATAGCTTCAATCATGGCAGCATAAACCGCCATACGTTTAGCTTCATACCGTTTGCGCTCATCAGAAAGACTATCCCAATCCTCAGTGGTAGGCATACTGACCGCTTGTGTGGTGTCAGCAACGACGTCCAGTTCAATGGCTTTTTTTAATCTGGCTTGCCGTAGTTGATGCCACCCTTGATCATACACACCCATGTGGTTATCAATAAATTCTTGAGGAGCCTGCACTGGCATATGCACAGCTTGAAAAGGAACATAGGCAAAGAAAGGTTGTTCGCTTGCGCTGTTGCTATCAATAAACTCAATGGTTTTATCAATCAAAAAACGTGATGAGTAAAAGTCTTCGGGTAGCTGATATTCTTTACCATCGGCATACCAGTTGGCTTTGTCATAAATAGGTAAATAGGGCTTTTGTTCCCAGTTGTCAGCGCCCGATTCACCCAGTGCTACAGTGCGTTCAAAGCCGCGGCTACTGGGAAGCAAGCCTGGGGTTTGACCAAGATGCCACTTTCCGGCCATGTAAGTGTGATATCCAGCGGTTTGTAATAAGGTTGCTACGGTGACTACATCTTGACCTAGTACACCTTGATAATGGTCCGCGTGCTGCTGGACCGGTGGGATCATCTCAGGAATGTTGGGTACACCAGCCAGATGGCTGTCGACACCAGTGAGCAGCATAGCGCGAGCTGGTGCACAATTAGCAGCGGTATGATAATTGGTGAAGCTAACACCATTTTCAGCCAGTGCGGTCAGATGAGGGGTGCTAATCTCACTGCCATAAGGTGCTATATCACTAAAGCCCAGATCATCCGCTAACAGCAGTACAACGTTTGGCCTAACTATTTCTCTGCTAGGGATGGTTGCGTCGGTTTGTGCACCACTAGACTGCCATACCAGTGAGAGGCTAAGCACGCATGCTATGACTCTAACTGCGCGCAAGGTGCGAATAAATGGACTAGTCGAGAATACCACTGATCAGTCTTTTTCTTTAAGCCGAGTAGCGGCATAAAGGAACAGAAAAGTGAAGATAACTTCTGGCAGAATCTGGTCAGTGGCTAAGGTAGCATCATGAACGAGCCAAGCGATTACTCTGAATGTTGCGGTAAGGCCTGTCAACATGGCTGCGGGGTAGTACCAAAAGCGCTTGCCAGTCGTTGTGGCCAGTAATACACAAAATCCTGCCGTAAAGAAGAATGCCGCCAAGGTACCAATCTGAGAACTTCGGCCCAAACCCTCTAACAAAGGCATACCAAATTGCGCCGCAGTGTTCGCTGGGTCAAGGATGTAGCCAATACCTGTCATAACAAAAATAATGGCAGGTATAACTACTATAATACGCAACAATCTATTCATACGGGTTCCTAGTTAGCGGTTATGAATCATCACAGTCGCGGGTATTTACTGACTAGCTAATAGCTCTATTATTTTATGTGCTGCTTCCAAACCTGAGTTTTGGTTTTGACCAGTGACAAAGCGCTTCTCAATATCCACCGTTACATGGGTTGCAAAGATATCTCTAAAGGCAGTTTTAGATTCAAAATTAACGCCAGCTTTTCTTAACTCAGATTCAGGATGCATTGGTGTAAGAGTAATACCTAATTCTGTAATCTGTTTGTCAGTGACACCGGTCATGTTGCGTCCTGCTATTAACAGGTTACCGTTTTTGTCTAACGCTTTGACCAAGCCCAGCACACCATGGCAGACGCCACCAATAATAGTGTTCTCACTATAATAGGCCTCTGAAATTTTTGAGCCCAACTCAACAGAGTAACCTAAATCATAAGCCGCTCCCCATCCGCCGGCTAAGAAAACGGTATCATATTGGGTAAAATCAATGCTACCAATCGGGATTGAGTTGCGCATTTTTGCTTGTAGGGATGGGTCGTCTAAGTATCGTTTATCAAGGGGCGATATTATCATTCTAGATAAAGTTTGTGGGTCTATAGGAATTTCTCCGCCACTAATACTACCCACATCTACGCTCATTCCAGCATCTAAAAATGTATAATAAGGATGAGAAAGCTCAGATATCTGTACGCCAGTTGGGTCACCCGTTATTTCACCAGGGGCATTTAGAATGCCGTGATTGGTTCCAATGACTAAGGCTTTTTTGCCGCTTGAAATTGTATACTTTTGCCCAGTATATTCCGGGTGCAAGCCGGCTTTATGGAGCAATGAAGGCAGGGCCAAAATAAGTATTAAAAAGGCAGCCGACAGGCCAACCAACATTTTAATTAAAGTAGATTTCATCGAGTCTCATTCCCTGATTATTAACGTCAGGAAGAGTATATATAAAATATATGGCACTTGCTATGCCAATTTATAGTGAATTGTGATTTTCAACCACCAGTAACTTTGCTTTAAGAGTGTTATTGATATCACCGGAGGTTCTCTCCAGTGATAGTCTTTGTCTTGACCGCTAGGTTGGCTAGTGCTCTGAATTCAGGTTTTCGCTTTTTAAAGATAGCTCTTTGGGCTTCACTAGATGGCCGAAGTCTTGGTTCAACCAACGTACCAGTGAAATACACAATAGAATCATAATAGGAATTAGGGGAACAGAGCTTAGAACAGTAATTGATAGAACAGTGTTTAATGCCCCTGACTGAAGTATGCCGGCGGTGATAACAGCAAGAAGAATTGCCCAAGCTACTCTGCTCCATCGTCTTGGTTCCTGATCGCTCGGAAGATTTTTCGCACAGATGCTTGAAATAACATAGGCTGATGAATCAATGGTCGTCGCCGAAAAAATCACTGATAGGATTATAAAAATCAGTAAAGTGAATTTGCCAAGAGGGAGCGTCTCTATCACTAGAGCATTGACATACGACATACCTTGATTAGTTAAAATTTCTGAAACATTAAGACCACCAGTAGATTCTAGGTAGAGGGAGTAGCCTCCCATAACTGCGAGGACTAACCATGTACCCAAACAGCCCCATATGATTACACCTAATACCAGTTGGCGAATAGTTCGGCCTCTTGAGATTCGACCGAAGAACAGACCTATCATTCCGGTATAGGCCAGCCACCATGCCCAATAAAAACCAGTCCAGTCCTCGGGAAAGCTGCCATTATTGATAGGATCAGTCCAGGTTGCAGTACTAATAAAGTTATTGAACATCAATCCTATACTATTGACTGTAAGATCTAGGATAAAGACTCCCGGTCCAGCGACGAGTATGAATAGGACAGCAAAGAAGGCTAGAGCCATATTAATGTCAGCAAGGACTTTAATACCAGATTTGAGGCCCCGATAAACACTTGCACCGAATAGCAGTGTCCATAGGAAGAGGACGGACATTTTAATCAACATACTATCGTCAATATCAAAAAGCGTCGCTAGCATTGCCGATAATAAGGGCACTACTAATCCTAGTGAGGTTGTCACTCCCCCAACAATTCCAAGAATAATCAAAATATCAATTATTGTTTTGGTTTGACTGCGGCCTTTAACCGGCAGAGCCCCGTCACAGGCACTACTAATTCGTAATACTGGATAACGCTTCACATAAAGCATATATGCAATTGGGACTGCAGGGACTGCATAAATCGACCAGGGTACTAACCCCCAATGCAGTAGAGGGTACATATGAGCCCACTCAAATGACTTAGTTGATCCGACTTCAATACCCAACGGAGGTGTTTGAAGATAATAGATAGGTTCGGCAAAACCCCAAGCCAAAACGGATGCGCCAATAGCCGCAGTAAACATCATTGCGACCCAGTGAGCGTCGGAGTACTCAGGGGGTTCGTCAGGTGCGCCCAATTTTACATGGGCAAAACGACCGAATGCGAGCCACATACAAAAACCGAAGGCACCTAGGCCGACGATAAGATATAACCATAAAAAATTGGTCATAATGACTTGTCGTCCATAATCCAAGAGTTGCGAAGCACTATCAGGAAAAAGCATCAAGGGTATGGCACATACTAAGACAATAAAGACGGCGGGAATGAATATGGCCATATCTACATCTGGTTCAGAGGTTTTAATACTTTGGATATCGCTCATAGGAGGCGGTTGTTGTTATTGATGAAAAATGAGGATAGCACAAGCTAGTCAATTGCCAAAAGACTGATATTTTAACGGTACATAAAAAGTTCTTAAAAGAATACTTCCCCTTAAATAAGAGGCGCCATTTTGTCGATCAAGTCTGCAAGTTCTGGTTTATGTTGACGAATCTCATCAGCCGTAAGACCATGCAATTCATGAGGAAACACTAGCCATTCATCTGTTTCGTGAAGAAAATAGTCAGGGGCCTTGCCGGCCTTATTATTTTTGGGTTTGTAATAGGGGGTGGCGATACGGATGTCGGGCGTGTTTTTTTTACAGGCTTTCTTAAGATCGTCTATTGCCTGTTGGATAGAGAGGCCTGTGTCGTGGACATCATCAACGATTAATAACGAATCTTCAGATTCAAGCTGCCGGATAATATAACTAAGACCATGCACTTTAACCTTTTTACTGCGTTCACCAATACCGGTATAGGATGAGGTGCGAATGGCAATATGGTCTGATTCAACACCCAGCACATCAAGAAATTCTTGCACTGCGATGCCAATAGGAGCGCCACCACGCCAAACGCCCACAATATAGTTAGGACGATAGCCACTCTCAAAAATATTCCATGCCAGGCGGTAGGAGTCCTCTAGTAGCTGCTGGGCTTGAATGTAACGCTTTTCCATCGATTCTTATTCCAAATAAGGACTTTTGATAATCATTAATATTAACATGGTTGGTCGTTGTTAGGCATTGCCTTGGACGATTATTAAATCTGCGATATAAGACATTCTTAATAAAAAAACCCCGAACAGAATCTCTATCCGGGGTTAGAATTTTATTAGCTAATACTAAAAGTTCATACCAAAACGAACCATCAATTGGCGAGGCCCTATAAGTTCATCACCGGTTGCTCCAACACCAAATACATCGGTAAAGCGAGCATTGATACCATCTTCATCAGTAAGGTTTTTAGCAACAAGTTCTACATGCCAGCTCTCGCTAGCGCCGGGATAAAAACCCACTACTAAATCCAGAACATCATAGCTTGGCACTATATCTGTATCAGCATTATTGAAGATGCGATGTTTGAAGTCCCCACGATAGGTGTATTGGAGTGTACTGCGCATTTCGCCCCAGGCTTCGAGTTCCTTGGTCCAGTTAAGTGACAGGTTTCCGGTAAAACTAGGCGTCTTGGCTAATTCATTTCCATTCACATTTTGAATCTGTTCAGCTCGCGCTATCTGAATCTCATCACTAAAAAGATCAAACCCCTGTCCTAACAAAGCATTACCAGACGCTTCTGATTGGACATTGTCTAAGGCGAGATGATCTGAGGTGATTTCCGTATCCAACCATGCCATGCGTGCATCGAGGATAATGGAGTCGGATAAAAATGCAGAAAACTCTAATTCGGCACCGAAAATTTCTGACTCTGGAATATTACCTACGCCACCATTAAAGACTTCAGGGTCTGTGGCCTGATATTGCAGATTTTTATAGTCATAGTAAAAGGCAGCGGCATTCAAGCGTACTCGTCCGTCAGCCAAATCAGTTTTCAGACCAACTTCATAGGCATTAACAATTTCTTCGTTAAAAATAGGTAAGACGACAATTGGCGCTACCACAGCTTCAGTGCCATAGGTTAGGTTCGATCCTCCAGGCTTAAACCCTTTAGTAAAAGATCCAAAGAGCATGGTGCTTTCATTAATGTCATGTTCAACCACTAGACGCCCAGTGACTTTATCACTTTCTATCTCTAGGACATCTGTGCCTTCTCGCCCGTAATAGTTAGTCACTGCACTATAAACTTCATCTTCTGTATAGCGCAGGCCGAACACGGTTCGCCAAGTTTCACTGAAGTTCCAAGTTCCCTGCCCATAAATAGAGGTTGAGTCGCGCTCTGGTTTGGAATCAGATATAAAGCCTACATCACCACCATAGGCGTAAATAGTCTCGATGGTGAATGGATCAAAAGTGCCATCAAAACCGAAATCAAGGCGCTCAAGGATGCTGATCTCAACCTCTGTATCTAAGTAAAATACACCAGCGACCCAGTCGAGTTTCCCAAATAGAGGTTCGGAGGAAACTAAGTTTACCTCTTGAGTAATGGTTGTCTGCTTATTGGTCTCAGGGTCATAAGAACTAGGAAGTTGAGCAAACGGTGGTAGAAAATTCAGATCATTACGATCATTGTCGCGGCGAATTAAAATATCATCGTCCTGATAGCTAGTTAGCGACTTAATGCTAAATGACTCGAAATCCCATTCCAATACGGCACTGTACAATTGTGACTCTAGCGCATATTCGGCTGTTGAGTTTTGACGCAGTTTTCTGGCGCCTGGAGTTGGATCTAATAGGCCTTTTTGTGCTGCACCATTGCGATCTTCATCAAAGTACTGAGCCGTAAAATTAGCTCGGAAATTATCTGAGGGCTCATAGAGCAAACGAACCCGAGCAGACAGGCTGTTGGCGTCATCGAGATCCTGACCTAGGGTCAGATTTTCAGTAAAGCCATCGCGCTTGTTAGAAATAACCGATGCACGCATAGCCAGGGTATCACTTAATGGCAGATTGTATGCCGCACGCGCTTTAACCAAACCGTAATCACCAAGAGTCAGGTCGGCTTTGCCGAAGCTACCATCCATGGAGGGCGCAGTGGTAATAACATTAATGGCACCGCCAGTGGAGTTCTGGCCGAACAGTGTACCCTGTGGGCCGCGCAGTACTTCAATGCGTTCGAGGTCGAGAAAATCCGTTTGCAGGGCAAAGGGCGATGCCACATAAATACCATCGAGGTGGTAGGAGACAGAGGGATTGGCAATCGCGTTCTGGTTAGCTTCGTTACCGACGCCACGAATGGTTATAACAGTTTTAAAGCCTTCGTTCTTGGCAATATTAACACCAGGGGCGATGGCGCTGAGGTCAACGAAGGAGGTCACTTGTCGAGTATCTAAATCTTCTCCAGTCAAAACCGTAATCGCTTGCGATAAGTCTTGGAGGCTCTCACTACGTTTTTCGGCTGTTACCAAAACCTCTTCAAAAACAGGTTTAGAGTCTTGGGCAGAAATGTTCGCAGCCAGTAAAGATACGATCGCGACACTAAGGACTTTAACAGTAATGTAAGGGTGCTTCATTTCGGATACCTATGTAAGTGTTATATGAACTAGATTCTTGGCTGACCCAATACGGAGCATTTTAAGGGACGCCTTCGCTTTTGTGAACCGTTTAGGTGCACTGGTGTAGAAAATGTACTTGGAAACGCTCCTAAAGACATCACCTTGTCATTAAAGCAATTAGCTTGCCATAATACATTAAAATGCGTCGATGTTATTTGTTGAGTTAGTCACTAGCTATCTATCTATGCGCTGAAGTATCATCTTGACCACATTAACGCTCTTGATATCTTCTGACCGGCAATAGGCTGTTAGATAATCTTAGGATAAATTAATAGCGCTAACGATCTGGCCACTGATTTGCATAAAAACTAAGCGATATGGACTATATATGAACAGATTTTTGGATAGCTTATTTAAGCTACAAGCACATGGTACAAATGTGGGCACTGAAGTGTTGGCAGGTTGCACTACCTTTATAACCATGGTTTACATTATTTTCGTGAACCCACAGATGATGGCTGCAAGCGGAATGGATCAGGGCGCTAGTTTTGTCGGTACCTGTTTAGCAGCTGCTATAGCTTGTTTTGTTATGGGGTTGTATGCGAATTGGCCGGTGGGTATGGCACCGGGAATGGGCCTAAATGCTTTTTTTACGTATACGGTTGTTGGCGAGATGGGTTACAGCTGGCAGATCGCGCTAGGAGCTGTCTTTTTAGCGGGTATTATTTTTGTGATCATGAGTGTTACGCGTCTTCGAAGATGGATGTTAGATAGTATTTCCCTTAATTTACGTATTGCGATGGGCGCGGGTGTCGGTTTGTTTATCGGATTTATAGGTCTTAAAAGTGGTGGAATTATTGTTGCTAACGGCGCAACTTTTCTATCTCTAGGTGACTTTACTCAACCCCAAACCTTGCTTGCTGGTTTTAGTTTTTTGAGTATTGCGATTCTTTCGATCCGCCGTATTCCTGGCGCCATTATTATAGGTATCCTCAGTGTTACTAGTATCGCTATTGCCATGGGACTAGTAGAGTTCAACGGCCTGATAGCAGCGCCGCCCAGTTTGGCTCCCACCTTGATGCAATTAGATATTGTTGGCGCATTTGATGTCGCCATGATTAGTGTGATCATTGCGTTTTTATTCGTAAATTTATTCGATACTGCGGGTACTTTACTGGGAGTTGCTAACCGAGCAGGATTGATTGATGAACAGGGTAATGCCAAAAATTTGGACAGAGCGCTGAAAGCTGATAGCAGCTCTAGCGTGTTGGGTGCCTTTTTGGGTTGTCCGCCGGTCACAAGTTATGTTGAGAGTTCAGCGGGAGTTGAAGCGGGCGGCCGAACAGGTTTGACAGCCGTTGTTGTAGGCAGCTTATTTCTATTGGCCATCTTTTTCTCGCCATTAGCTGCAATTGTACCCGCCTATGCCACCGCAGGGGCTCTAATTTACGTGGCTATACTCATGTTGAGCGGCATGGAAGCTCTTGACTGGTCAGATATGACGGAAATATTACCGGCATTGGTAACCATCATTATGATTCCACTATCATTTTCTATTGCCAACGGTATAGCGTTGGGATTCATTACCTATGTCGCTGTAAAGTTTTTTGCTGGTAAACGCTCGGATATAACACTGGGAGCTTGGTTTCTTGCGATTATCTTCTTAGCTAAATTTACTTTTCTGTAGCCGGATTTAAAGGTGAATTTCTTAGGTAATTGTTTAACAAATGTTAATAATGATACTTATTTGGATCTAGCCAACTTAGTAGTAGAGAGTAGATTCGGAGAAACTAAATACAGTGTGGGCATCACCCTTAACTAGGGTACAAGCTTTGCGCTCTCTAGCTTTGCTAAAATCATATTTGGAGATATTAAATGTATATTCGTAAGTTAATGATCGGATTACTACTTGTGGTGCCAATGCACCTGAATGCGGAGGACGTTTTAGATCAGAGTGTTAGGGATGATGCTAATGCGTTAATACTCCAAAGTTTTCAGAGTAATCTTGGCTATCAGATAATCGAGAGTTTGACCACAGAGGTTGGTCAAAGACTCGCCGGGACTGAGGCTGAGGCGCGCGCAAGAGATTGGGGCATCGCCAAATTTAAAGAATTAGGATTCAAAAATGTGCGTATTGAACCCTTTCAAGTAGATCGTTGGGAGCGTCATTCAGAACACGCTGAGATCACATCGCCTTTTCCGCAAAAGCTAATGATTACAGCACTGGGTGGCAGTATAGCGACAGGTTCAGACGGCATTGTTGGCCACGTGGTTAGGTTTGAAAATTTGCAGGCGCTAAAAGATGCACCAATGAAAGGCCTGAAAGGAAAAATTGTCTTTGTTGATGAGTATATGACCAGAACGCAAGATGGCTCTGGCTATGGGGTCGCTGTGAAAAAGCGATCTGGAGCAGCTGTTGAGGCTGGTAAACGTGGTGCCGTCGCTGCACTCATTCGGTCGGTTGGCACTGATCACCATCGGTTCCCGCATACAGGTCAGATGACTTATGACCAAAATGTGGTCAAAGTCCCAATCGCAGCTCTTTCTGCTCCAGATGCAGATCAGTTGCATCGAGCCCTTGGGCGCGGTGATGTTGAGGTGAAACTTCAAATTGATGTCCAATCATACGGTAAAAGTCAGTCTGGTAATGTCATTGCTGAGATTCCTGGAGTAACGGATGAAATTGTTATTATTGGGGCGCATCTTGATAGTTGGGATCTGGGAACTGGTGCCGTTGATGATGGTGCTGGAATTGGCATAACAGTGGGTGCTGCAAAGTTAATTCTGGATATGAATAAAAAACCAAAACGGACAATTAGAATAGTTATGTTTGGTGCAGAAGAGGTGGGGTTAGTTGGTGCGATAGCTTATGCCAAAGAACATGCTAATGAACTTGATCGCCATGTAGTAGGAACTGAATCTGATTTCGGTGCGGGAAAAGTTTGGCGATTCGACACAAACTTTGCCGAAAGCAAGCTGTATAAAGCCAAAGAAATCCATAAAGTACTAGAGCCACTTGGTATTGCTTTGGGTTCAAATAATGCATCGGGAGGGCCTGATATGGGTCCTTTGCGAATGCTGGGCATGCCAGTTGTGACTCTCAAGCAAAACGGTTGGGATTATTTTGATCTTCACCATACGCCAAATGACACTTTTGATAAAATTAACTCGGAAGACATCGCTCAAAATGTTGCAGCTTATTCAGCGTTTATTTGGATGACAGCAAATATGTCGGGAGACTTTCGAGACCAAAATTAAATTTTACGCGTATGTAAACATACATACCGAAATGTGGCATTAGTAACTGAATAAAAAGGTTTTTAAACGTAATGATGATCAATAACATTTTACCTTTGTTGAGCGGCGTGGCGGTTGGTATTATTTTATTTCAGACCGCTGTGATTGCACCCACGGTGTTCAAAGGTTTGGGAGCCGACAACGCGGGCCCTTTTTTACGTAAAGTGTTCCCAAAATTTTTCGCGATCCTAATGATGGTGGGCATTGTTAAAGTAATCCTGGCGACTGCTGTGGCTGATGTCCCAGAGATTTGGGTTGCTGGCAGTACATTTTTATTGGCGGGACTATCTTATCGTCTGATTCCGAAGACGAACAAAGCCCGCGATGAAGGTAATGAAAGTGTATTTAAAAAACTCCATTTCGCGAGTGTTTTGATGACTGTAATCATGTTAATCATAAATGCTGGCAGCATCGCACTTTGACCAGTGACAACCTAAAGTTATACCCTGAATAACCAAAATATGAATCTCTAATATTGTCATTAAAGGCATTTAACTTGATAGTTTTATGCCGTAATGCATACAACAATTAAAGGAAACTACTAATAATGAAACTATTATTTACAGGCTTACTCGTGGCAGCTTCAGGCGCAGTCTCTGCGCATACGGGCGATCATCAAGGGCTTTGGCATGATCATGGTCAAATGGCGCAATCAATTGCTCTTGTGGCCATGACACTCGGTTTATTAGCGGCTGTCGCGCGTTCTCGCTATAACGATATCTCGAAGCAAAAAGTAACAATTAAAAATGATCTCAAATCTAACTCCACGGACTAAACAGGATTACTAAAATGTTTGGAATAAAGGAAGTAAAAGCTCACTGTGACATACCCTGCAAAATTTACGATCCGGCAACAGCCCAAATTGCTACTTTAAGTGTCATTAGGCTGTTAGATCTTATTCACGAAGTTGGTGATAGCGTTGTGTCTGCTGCAGACACAGCAAAAATAGTACGTTTAACTGATCAAAAAGAAATACATGCGGCTAGCATAAAACATGATATTACAACAATTTGGGGCGACTACTTTAAAGAGCCGCAAATTGAAGCCTTTCCCGAAGTGCATGAGTTGGTGCACACCATTATGCAGCAGGCGTCAAAATGTAAGCAGAGTATTGCGCGCGAAAATGGCGAGCACTTATTGGCTAGTGTTAATCGATTTGCCGAAATATTTTGGGCGACCAAGGGTTTTGATACGCATAAAGCAGTGGCGCCTTATCCACCTGCGCTTGGGGTCATTCACCCAATATTACCGAGTGCTTAGTTTATTTCGGGTTTGCGGAAATAGCATGCAACCTAGTCTGGCGTCGGGGGACTTAATACTCACCCGGCGTACCACGGGTATTGCTGTTGGAGATATAGTGGTGGTCGATGTTGGGGACGCTGGGAAAATCATAAAGCGTGTCAGCGAACTCGATGCAGAAACAGTCGTTTTAGCCGGTGATAATTCAAGACTAGCATCTTCTTTTTGTGATTATCCGCATAAACGGTCTACTATTGTTGGTAAGTTCTTACTGAATTTTTCATTTTTATCGCGATAGTACTCGTTGGCTATGTGGACCGCTAACAGGAAGTCTTGTGATAAAATTAATAATCCAACAGTTACTGTTTCGCGTAACAGGCACATCTAATTTTTAAATTAAACAATGGAGTCATCATGAAGCAATTATTAAAAGTAGCTATTTTATTAGGTTTTTCTGGAGCAGCAAGCATGTCCCAGGCTGCCTGTTCCTTTGACATAGAAGTCGGCGATTATTTGAAATTTAGTGCGGCCGACATGACTGTTGAAAAGAGCTGTGAGTCTATTACGGTAAACCTTAAGCACACTGGGCAGTTGCCAGCAAAGATAATGGGTCACAATTGGGTGTTATCTCAGAATGCCGTTGTCCAAGCAGTTGCTACCGAGGGTATGAGTGCTGGACTTGCTGCGAACTACGTACCACAGGGCGATGCTCGAGTGGTCGCGTTTTCTAAGGTCATTGGTGGCGGGGAAACAACTAGCGTAACGTTTTCAACCTCAGCTTTGACGGTTGGTGAAGGTTACACATTCTTTTGTTCTTTCCCTGGGCACTCTTATAGTATGCGTGGCGCGTTTAACGTCAATGCTTAGTTTTGGGCTGTAAAATTGTAATAAAAAAGGCCACATACTGTGGCCTTTTTTATTGATAAAGCCTTCTAGTGCTACTTTTCTACAAAGGCTCGTTCTATAACGTATTCACCCATCTTAGAATTTCTTGCTTCAGAGAAACCTCTGTCATCTAAAATTTTGCACATATCTTTTAGCATACTTGGGCTACCGCAAAGCATGAAACGATCATCTTGCTTATTTGGCATAGGTATATCTAAGTCTAGAAATAGCTTGCCACATGTCATCATGTCAGTGATCCGGCCATTATTTCTAAACGGCTCCCTTGTCACAAGAGGGTAGTAAATTAGTTTTTGTTTGACGAACTCGCCAAAGTATTCATGCTCAGGTAGCTCGTTTTGAATGTAATCGCTGTAGGCTAGCTCTGAAATATAGCGAACTCCGTGAGCAAGAATTATCCGATCAAACTGTTCATAGACCTCTGGGTCCTTGATGATGCTCATGAATGGCGCTAAACCCGTTCCCGTACCTATAAGGTAAAGGTTTTTTCCAGGCAGCATTTGATCAGTGATTAGGGTTCCCGTTGGCTTTTTACCAATCAAGATTTTATCACCAGGCACTAGATGCTGTAGCTTTGAAGTTAGTGGCCCGTCTTCTACTTTAATACTAAAAAACTCAAGTTCATCTTCATAATTAGCGCTAGCAATAGAGTACGCACGCATTAAGGGCTTACCTTCATGCTCAAGGCCGATCATCACAAAATGACCATTTTTAAATCTAAAACCAGCATCGCGTGTGGTTTTAAAGCTAAAAAGGGTGTCATTCCAATGGTGTACATTGGTAACGGTCTCGGTAATCAGTTTTGCCATGGAAGTATCCTTTGTAAGAGGGTAACCGGATGAAGAAGAATTTCCGACGCGCAGTATAAAAAAAATTATTGGGCAGGTATAGCGAAATATACCAGTTATCCCTTGTATTTATTGGTATTTAGCGCCGTATTAGAAATACAAACTTACCGCTCACACGAGCGAATTATAGCGTCCATGGCGGTGCAGATTTTTGATCTATTCCCAGTTTTTTGAGCGCATCGATGAGAACGACATGATCAATTAAGTTTAATCGGGTGAGTGATTCTATAGCGGCTAGCGCGATGTTTTTGCGATCCACTTCGAAAAATTCCCGCAACACATTTCGTTGGTCACTGCGGCCAAAACCATCAGTTCCTAATGCGATGAAGCGTCCCTCCACATAAGGAGCTACAAGATGCGGAAGCGCTGCAACATAGTCGGTCGCAGCGACAATGGGCATCTCACCAGGAAGGCATTCCTGCAGATGGCTATATTTGCGTGTTTCGGTGGGGTGGAGTCTATTATGACGCTCTATTGTTCTAGCCTCTTTAGCTAACTCGGTAAAGCTAGTCGCGCTGAAAATGTCACTGTTGATGTTGAACTCATTCAACAATATATCCGCGGCCGCGATGACTTCATTAAGAATAGTTCCTGAGCCAATTAACCGAACTCTGATGTCGTCGTTATCGTCTCCCCGACTTGGTAGTTTGTAGAGTCCACGAAGAACACTGTCTTTTATATCTCCAGGAATACTGGGCTGCTCATAATTTTCATTCATGACAGTGATGTAATAAAACTCATCAACATCACGTTCCATCATCTGCTCCATGCCATGCTGCATGATAATAGCCAATTCATAGGCATAAGCAGGATCATAGGCCCGACAATTGGGGATAGTGGATGCTATTAAGTGGCTGCTTCCATCCTGATGTTGAAGGCCTTCGCCTGAAAGCGTCGTCCGCCCTGCAGTGGCACCTAGCAAAAAACCTCTAGCGCGCTGATCTGCGGCGGCCCAAATTAAATCACCGACACGTTGAAAGCCAAACATCGAGTAGTAGATGTAAAACGGTAACGTAGGAACGTTGTGAACAGAATAGGAGGTTGCGGCAGCGGCCCAAGATGATATCGCACCAGCTTCGTTGATGCCTTCCTCTAAAAGCTGTCCATTTTTAGCTTCTTTATAAAACATCATAGAGCCCGCATCTTCGGGTTCATAGAGTTGCCCAAGGGGAGCGTAAATACCAATCTGACGGAACAGATTATCCATACCAAAGGTTCGCGCTTCATCTGCAACAATGGGAACCACTTTGGGTCCCAATGTCTTGTCTTTCAGCAACCCGCCAAGCATGCGCACTGCGGCCATGGTGGTGGACATAGATTTATTGTTAGCCTGCAGAGCAAACTTAGCATAGGACTCTATTTCTGGTATCAAGCCTTTCGTATTTGACGGCTCTGAGCTAGAGACTTGATTTACGTTCCGAGCGGGAACGGGTCCGCCTAGAGCGGCACGTTTTTGGCGTAAATAATTAAGCTCAGGACTAGCTTCTTTGGGTTTGTAAAAACGTAAGTTTTCTAAATCATCATTGGTTAGTGGTAGCGAAAATCGATCGCGGAAGGTCGTAAGAGCCTCGATATCTAAACTCTTAGCTTGGTGCGAAGACATACGGCTTTCCCCAGCACCTCCCATGCCGAATCCCTTTTTCGTTTTCGCTAAAATCACCGTGGGCTTGCCCTTAAACGACTTGGCGGCTGCGTAGGCCGCATAAAGCTTCCGCAGGTCATGGCCTCCTCGTTTTAGCCGGTTGATCTCATCGTCGGTCATATGGGCAACCAAGCGTCGTGTGGCAGGATCGGCATCAAAGAATTTAGCACGGTTGTAGTCGCCATCTTTGGAGCCTAAATCTTGGTATTCGCCATCGACTGTTTCTGCAAAGCGGCGCAGCAATACTTGATCAGTATCTCTGGCAAATAAGCTATCCCACTCGGACCCCCAGAGCACTTTAATAACATTCCATCCGGCGCCGACAAATAAGCTTTCTAATTCTTGGATGATTTGCCCGTTACCTCTAACGGGCCCGTCTAAGCGCTGCAAATTACAGTTCACGATAAAGGTCAAATTGTCGAGTCCTTCGCGCGCAGCAAGCGTTAGTCCGGCAATTGATTCCGGCTCATCCATCTCGCCATCGCCAAATACACCCCAGACATGGCGTCCTTCGGTTGTGGCTAAGCCTCGCCCCTCTAAATAGCGCATGTAACGAGCTTGATACACCGCATTGAGCGGCCCAATACCCATAGACCCTGTTGGGAATTGCCAAAAATCAGGCATTAACCAAGGGTGCGGGTAAGAGCACAATCCGTTGCCGCTCACCTCTTGTCGATAATTCGAAAGTTGTTCTTCGCTGAGGCGTCCTTCAAGGTAAGCCCGTGCGTAAACCCCTGGAGCAGAATGCGGCTGAAAGTAGATAAGGTCACCCGCGAAGTCTTCGGTTGCTGCTCGAAAGAAGTGGTTAAAGCCGGTCTCAAAAATTTCCGCTGCTGAGGCATAGCTGGCGATATGACCTCCAAGGCCGCCATAGGCTTTATTGGCACGCATCACCATGACTAGAGCATTCCAGCGGTTAATGGCGGTAATTCGCTCCTCCAGTTCTAAATTTCCTGGGTATTCCATTTGCTGATCTACGGAAATGGAATTTCTATAGGCAGAGAAAGGCTGTCCGCTGGCAGTAAATCCGGTATTTCTGATGACTTCTTCTAATTGGCGAAGTAAAAATTGAGCTCTCTCTGGGCCATGAACTGATGTTACAGACGACATCGAGTCGATCCATTCCTGTGTTTCTGTTGGATCGCTATCAGTAATGTTAGCGCCATAATTGGATAACTTCATGGGTCAAAGCCTAGCTGTAAAAATACGAATTGTAGGTCAGAATTCGTAGTAGGTGTTGCTGTTTTATGGTGTAAATGAGAGGATTAAAAGCATATACTAAGTATTTGAATCACTATTTAAGCATATTATGCCGAATAATAAGATCGACTCCATAGATTTGCGGATACTTCATGAGCTTCAGCAGTTCGGGAAAATATCCAATGTAGACTTAGCGGGCAGAGTTGGACTGTCTCCCTCACCTTGCTTGACCCGCGTGCGAGCCTTAGAACAAAAAGGAATTATTGATCGTTATGTTGCCTTGGTGAAGCCCGATAGGGTTGGCTTGTTAATCAATGTATTTATACAAGTGACGCTCGAGAGACAGGTTGAAAAAGTAATGGAAACTTTTGAAGCCAAAATGGAGGCGTATCCTGAGGTCATGGAATGCTATCTAATGACAGGCAATAGTGACTATCTTATAAGACTTTTGGTGAGTGACATTAAAACGTTGGAGGCATTTATAGTTCAAAAGTTGTCGACCATTGATGGTGTATTAAATATTCAATCGAGCTTTGCCTTAAAGCAGGTCAAGTACAAAACCGAGCTTCCGATCAATTCTGATTAAAGGCCTATTTGTGTTGTTGTGATTATCTTTGGCTATCAGGCATTAACATGATGAGTGCCCAGCTAATTATCGAAACTTGCCCTATTTAGAGACCCTGATCAATTTTATCGTCCCTTTAACTCATATTTAGTGCATTTAATCTCAAACATGAAGTTTGAAAAACCATAGTGTTTTACTCTTAGAATTGAGATAAATTTTACAATTTGAGGGATCAGAATATTCACTGTGGTTTTACCCCAGTTGAAGGGTTCACTCAAAATAATATATGTGCTTTTTACATAAATTTCAGGGGTTATAAAATGGTATTCAGAAAGAGTCTACTCTCATCCAGCGTTGCATTAGCGCTTATCGGCACAGCAGTTCCCGCGTTCGCTCAGGACGGAGGAGTGATAGAGGAAGTTATTGTCGAGGGTGGTATTCGCGGTAGTTTAAAAGCCTCGATGGACATAAAACGAGATTCTATGGGTGTCGTGGATGCCATCTCAGCTGAAGATATTGGTAAGTTTCCCGATGCGAACTTAGCGGAATCTCTGCAACGTATTACCGGTGTGTCTATTTCCAGAAGTCGCGGTGAGGGCAGTCAAGTAACAGTTCGTGGCTTTGGTCCTGAATACAACCTAGTTACTTTGAATGGTCGGCAAATGCCAACTCACAACGGGCAAAGCCGATCTTTTGACTTTGGTGATTTAGCCTCCGAAGGGGTTGCTGGTGTTCAGGTCTACAAGACAGGACGTGCAGATGTACCATCAGGTGGTATCGGGTCGACCATTAATATCTCAACGCCTAAGCCTCTTGAGGCCGATCCTATTGGAAGTATCTCTATTAAGACTGTTAACGATACCTCTACTCGCGCTGGTGATGAATATACTCCAGAGTTTTCTGGTATTTACATGAATACCTTTGCTGATGAGACTATCGGTATAGCAATTATAGCCAGTCGACAAGAGCGTAATAATGGCGTTAATGCGGCAAGCGTTGGTGGCTACTACACTAGAACCGGCGACGGCGCCGATCAAAAATTAGCCAATAATGATAATCAGATTAATCGGCCAACCACAGCAGACTCAAATTATTCTTTACCTCAATCGATGGCCTATAACATTGCAGAATATCGCAGTGAAAGAACTAACGGCCAGGTAGTATTGCAAATGGCACCATCAGACTCTGTAAGTATGACGTTAGATTATATTCGCTCAGAGTATGATCTTGAGCGGTCTTACAGTGATTTGTCGGCATGGTTTTCAAATACTGCTGCGGTGTCTCAATCTAGTTCGTGGAGAGATGGCCCAATTGCTAGCCCCGCGTTTTACCAAGAGACTGTCAAGAACAATGACTTTGCCATGGGTACTGGTGAAGATGGGCGCACCAATACTAATGAATCACTGGGCTTGAATGTTGATTGGCAAGTCAATGATGAATTAGTGCTCAATTTTGACTGGCATGATTCCTCTGCAGAGACAGGCGCAAATGGTCCTAATGGAACTAGCTCATTGATAACAATGGCAAGTTTCAATAAGGTGGGTCAAACGTTTGTTACTGGGTATGATATGCCAGTTATGTTGCTGGATTTGAATTCTGGCGGTGAAACTGATCGACCTCTTTATAAAAACGACATGATCATCACCGGTAGTACATTTGCAAATGATGCTGCGGTAATGAATATTGAGCAAACTAAGTTCAGTGGTACCTGGGACTTCTCTGACGACTCAAGTATCGATTTTGGTGTACAGATCTCCGATGTCGACAACAAAGCGGTTTCTAACTTTGTACAGCTAAATAACTGGGGCGGAAGTACTAATCCTGGGGACTTGGCCGATATAGTTATTCGTTCAAGTGTTGAAGGTCAATTTGATCAGCTCTCAGGGAATGATTATGAAGGTATACAGACTGAATACATGACTGCATCTTTAGCTGATTTGATTACAGCAGGAGAGGCTTCTTATGTGGTAAGTGGCGCGGATTATGAAGCTATCGGCGACTGTGGTACCGGCTATTGTGCCTCTACTAAGTACAATGGTGAAGACGTCAATGGCTTCAGTAACCTGTTTACCCTTGAAGAATCAATGGCAGCTTATATTCGATACAACTTAGCTGCCGAAGTGTCCGGAATGCCGGTCAATCTGCATTTGGGTCTTCGTTATGAGGAAACTGATATTACCTCTCAAGCAGTCACTTCGGAGTACGATGGTACAGTTTGGGCTAAAGCAGGTAATGAAGCTTATTTGACAGCCAAAGCTGGGGGCGGAGAGCCAGTTTCTTTCTTGGGTAACTATGATTTTGTATTACCTAGCCTTGATTTTGACATTGAGGTTGTGGAGGACGTTGTCTTGCGCGCATCCTTCAGCAAAACGATAACGCGCCCAAGTTATGGCGATATTAAAGGTGGGCTAACAGCTAACAGTACTCAGTTTTATGCCAATCAGAATGCTTTTGCATCAGCGGGTAATCCTGATTTAGAGCCAATTTTGTCTCGTAATATAGATCTCTCAGCTGAGTGGTATTACGGCGAGGGAAGTTACTTGTCGGTGGGCTATTTTGATAAGGACGTTGATAAGTTTATTGGTTCGGGTATAGGAGAGCGTTCATTGGGAGCAATTCCTAATATCATTGGCGGTACTCTTTGGAATCGAGCTCTTACTGACAGTGGTATTGATGCTACTCAATATACTGAAGTCGCTCAGTACATTTTGGATAATTACCAAGACAGCCCCTATGTTAACGGAGATGAGATCTCTGGTGCACCAGGTGATCCTGATTTGATATGGACAGTAACGCAGCCTGTGAATCAAAAGAAAGCGCGGGTTGATGGTGTTGAGGTCAATTTGCAGCATTTCTTTGGCGATTCAGGCTACGGCTTTATTGCTAACGCAACCTTTGCAAGTGCTGATGTTGGTTATGATAATATGAACTTTAGTGAAGGGCAGTTCGTTCTTAACGGCTTAAGTGATTCAGCAAACTTGGTCGGTGTTTACGATAAAGATGGATTATCTGTTCGTTTAGCTTACAACTGGCGAGATGATTTCTTGGCCGGTGCCGGTCAGGGTCAGGGTACTAATACTAACCCAACGAATGTTGAAGCCTATGGTCAGTTAGATCTTGGCATTACCTATGAATACAATGATAGGCTAACTATCTATGCATCAGGTCTTAATATCACGGATGAAACAGTTCGTGTGTATGGCAAGACTAAAGATCTAGTGCTGCAAGCAGTGCAGGGTGGTCCAAGATACGATTTGGCAATCCGTTATAAACTGTTCTAGCTTTTAGTAGATAGGTAGAACCAATGAGGCCGCTCTAATTTTTTGGGCGGCTTCTTTGGTTCTAACGTATATAGAAGGAGTAAATAAATTTCCAAAGAATAATGAGTTACTATTAGCTTTCGTAGCTACATTTGTTGCTGACTATGTAGCGGACATTGAAATGATTTGAATGAGCTAGATGTATTTTATGACCCCAGATCAAAAAATTAATAGCATTGTTATTGTGGGCGGTGGCACTGCCGGATGGTTAACGGCGGGTATTATAGCCGCAGAGCATAGCGCCAATGGCACTGCGATCAATGATTTGGTTGATGTGCAAATCACATTGGTGGAATCACCGGATGTTCCAACTATTGGAGTCGGAGAAGGTACCTGGCCTTCAATGAAATCCACTTTACAAAAAATGGGTATCTCCGAAACTGATTTAATTCGAGAATGCGATGCCAGCTTCAAGCAGGGTACGCTTTTTAATGGTTGGAAAACCGGTGGAAATGATGCGTACACACACCCGTTCACTCCCCCTCATTCCTATGCGTCGACTAATTTAGCGCCCCAATGGCAGAAATTTCGAAATGAAGTTGCCTTTGCTGACGCAGTGTCCTCACAAAATGCGTTGATGTTTCAGGGCTTAGCGCCGAAGCAAATATCCACGCCCGAATATGCCTTTAATGCTAATTATGGATATCATCTTGATGCGGGTAAGTTTGCTGAGCTACTCCGGAAACACTGCGTCGATAAATTAGGGATCACTCACCTAAAAGCAAATGTGATTGCTATTAACTCGTCGGCTGATGGGGATATCGAGTCTCTACAAACTGACACGGAAGGATATATAGCAGGTGATTTATTTGTTGATTGCAGTGGTTCCAAAGCGCTGTTGCTAGGCGAACATTTTGATATACCCTTCTGCTCGAAAAACCAGTTTCTGTTTAACGATACTGCCTTGGCTTCTCAGGTTCCCTATACCAACAGCGATGACCCGATTGCATCAAGCACATTATCGACCGCCCAGACCTCCGGGTGGGTTTGGGATATCGGATTACCAACCAGACGCGGTATCGGCCATGTTTATTCCAGTACTCACACTACCGAAGACCGCGCTAGTGAAGAATTGTTGGCATATATTAAAGCGACGGTTAGTGCCGAAGCAGCCTCGGCAACGTCAATTAGGAAGGTTGCATTTAACCCAGGCCATCGCGCCAAATTTTGGCATAAAAACTGTGTCGCCGTAGGTATGTCTGCTGGTTTTATAGAACCGCTGGAAGCATCAGCACTGGTTTTAGTGGAGCTGTCTGCCGCTATGATTGCTGAGCAATTACCTGCAAATCGACAGGTGATGGATCTTGTGGCGAAGCGTTTTAATGCTAAGTTTCTCTATCGCTGGGACCGAATTATTGATTTTTTGAAGCTTCATTATATTCTCTCTCAGAGACAGGACAGTGATTACTGGAAAGATAATAGTGCCGCGTCGAGTATTCCTGAAAGTCTATCTGAACTCGTAGATCTATGGCGGTGGCAAAGTCCTTGGCATAGAGATACTGGACACATTGACGAAATGTTTCCGTCGGCGAGTTTTCAATATGTACTTTACGGAATGGGCTTTGAAACTCAAAGTAGTACGACAGTGAGGCGATCTGATAGAGAAGCCGATTCTGCGGCAGCGGGGCTTTTCCGAGAAAATGCACAGAGAACCCAAAAGTTGCTGGCCTCAATGCCCACTAATAGGGAATTAATCGATAAAATCACTACCTACGGTTTGCAAAAAATATAAACTGTTAGGAATTTAAAATAATAGGTTGTTTGGAGTAACTATGAGCGATTACGTCCTGCTAAATAATAGCGCCCACAAAGATTTAAGAGTGATCACTATCCGATCTGAAAGCTATGGCGATAATGTGATGCATGCGATGACGTTTCCCATGGAATTTCGCGACGTTCAATCAAGTTATCCAATATTTTTCTGTAAAGATGCTGAGTCTGGACAGTTTTATCCTGCCGCTCTTTTTGGTCTTGAGCAGAATCAGAATTTATTTTTGACCAAAGATGGATGGGATGCATCGTATATTCCCATGATGATAAAGCGGCACCCATTTCTTATTGGTTATCAGGCCGACTCTGAGCATGTAGGCGGGAAGAAGCCAGTAGTCTCTATCGATATGGACAATCCTCGCATTAATAATAATGAAGGGGAGCCTCTATTTTCTGATAATGGTGAGCCCACAGATTATTTAAAGGAATCCATTAGCATGCTGGAAGCAATTCATCATGGGCATGAGCACAATAAAGGTTTTGTTGAGACCCTATTAGAGCATGACTTGCTTGAAGCATTTACCTTGGAGGTTGTTCTTAACGATGGTTCAAAAAATCAATTAACTGGATTTTATACCATCGCGGAACAAAAACTGCATGAACTAGAGGGAGATACTTTTGCGATGTTAAATAAACGCGGTTACCTCCAAGCAATTTTTATGGCAGTGGCTTCTCACTCTCGACTTAGGCCACTTGTTGAAAAACGGAATGCTCTAATACTGTAATTACTAGCTCTTTTTAGGGGACGATTTACATGTTAGAAATTGTAAACAATATTAAAGAGATCGACTGCTGCGCTTGGGAAAGTATTCCTGAAGAAGTCTTATTATCTTCTCAGCCAGTCGTGCTTCGGGGGCTAGTAGCTGATTGGCCAATAGTGGCGGCAGCTAATCAATCAACCGAGCAAACTATTGCCTATTTGAAAAAGTTTGACAGTGGCAGACCTCTTACGGCGATGGAAGGTGACGCCGATATTGATGGGCGGATTTTTTATAACGATGATTTCAACGGGTTTAATTTTGATTATCGTCGGATGACTTTAGCTCAGGTATTTGAGAAATTGGTTGAATATCAAGGTTTAGATAAACCACCAATGATCTATGTAGGATCGACTAATATAGATAACTGGTTGCCAGGCTTTAGAGATGAAAACGATTTAGTGCTTGGTGAAAGATCACCACTAGCCTCGCTGTGGATCGGTAATCGGAGCCGTGTTGCACCTCATTATGATTTCCCAACGAACATTGCATGCTCGGTCGCAGGCCGACGACGATTTACGCTGTTTCCTCCCGAGCAATTGCATAATATGTATGTAGGTCCAATTGATCGTTCTCCAGCAGGTCAGCCAATCAGTTTGGTTGATCTGGCTGAGCCAGACTACCAACGCTTCCCAAAATTTGAGCAGGCTTTACAGGCTTCACAGGCAGCAGATTTAGAGCCTGGAGACGCAATACTAATACCTAGTATGTGGTGGCACCATGTTGAAGCTATGGACAGCCTAAATGTATTGGTTAACTATTGGTGGCGCAGTACACCCAGCTTTATGGGCCCACCATTAAGTGTATTACAGCATGCTATTTTAGGCCTGCGAGATTTACCGGAGGATCAACGGGCCGTATGGAAAGATTTATTTGACTACTATGTATTCAATCCTAGTGAAGAAAACGTAGCGCACATTCCTGAATCCGTTAGAGGAGCGCTAAATCCAATGACTGAACAAACTGCCCAACAAATTCGTGGCCTATTATTAGAACAATTTAAGCACTAACAGTGTTTATTGGAGAGTTGAGTTTGACAGCACAAAGAATAAAAAAAGTGGTAATCGTTGGTGGGGGAAC
>Ga0209710_1000314_pt1 | contig 49847 bp, 42 predicted proteins | sample ArcticOcean_MG_C_5_FD_187436 | JGI IMG/M metagenome (GOLD analysis project Ga0209710, IMG submission 187436) | Marine microbial communities from western Arctic Ocean - ArcticOcean_MG_CB4_138 (SPAdes) (version 2) | ecosystem: Environmental > Aquatic > Marine > Oceanic | place: Arctic Ocean...
AGGGTGTATTAAAGTAATTGTATCTGTTTAATACACTAGTAATACTTTTATGGGCGTTATTTAATACGGGATTACCATTTAAAAGAATTGAGGTTTTTTCTATAACATCTTTACTAAGAAAATCAAACGTTGAGGGAGTTGTATCTAAAACATTCCATAATAAATATTTGACATATTTATCTCTGGGTAAATCGACTTTGACACTTTTTTTATTATCGATTAGTGTCTTATTAACGATATCAACTTGCTCAATTAAATATTCCAGAGAACTCGTTTTAAATACGTCTTTTTCTTTAGATAATAAATTTGTATATTGAATTAATAAATCCAAACTTTGGATGTGAGTTTTATTTCGTAATTTTATATCTACTGTAAGTTGTGGATTACTTAATAACCATATAGGAAATGCCGAACCCGGATTCTTCGTAAACCAAAATGGTAAAGGGACATATACGAAATTACCATCGACTGATTGATTTATTCCAGGGAAAGTATTTTCTAAAGAATTAGCATTTAATGAAACCATATCTATAAAGTTTTTATATTCCGTATGCTCACAGTTTAATTTATGATACATCGAAATGTAATTATAATCTAAGGTGCTTAAAACTTTATCATTATATTTAAAAGTTATCGTATCTATCAATTGTAGGGCATAATTTTTACCAGTATCATTATTCAAATTAGTACCATCAATATTTATTCTGATAAGCATATTGCTTATTAAATCCCCCTCTAATGGAAGTCGTATGACTGTATTATCAGCGTTATCAAACTTAAAATCAGAACCAGGCGAAACTACATGCCAATTTTGTGCAAAATAACTATAGGTTTTACTACTACTTTTAAAAAAACTATGATTGGAATCCGCAGTTAAGTAGGTATCTTGTTCTCCTTTAGATAAAATAATAATTTTAGAACCGGACATACTTGTCTATTAATATACTATTACACAATATTTATAAAATTTTACTTTATATAAATTTTATAATTATTACATATTAATTAGTAAATACTAAACCTGCTAAACCGCTCATTATACGTAAAACATTATAATTCACAGCGTATATAGTTACCACCTTATTTTGTACAGGTGTAACGTCGCCTGCAGTTGTTTCGGCCCATTCTTTGCCCTTATTTAATCCGAATTTAAGTTGCGCACCCTGTAATCTTGAAAAGTTTAAAGACCCCGATGGTTGGGTGTTTTCAGGATATAATGAAAATGAATACGAATAAACACCACTGCCTTTACTATAGTCCTGATAATTAGGAAGAGGGTTCAAACGTGTTCTTGGGAATACTGAAATATGTTCGATACCATAACTGCCGTGGTATTGATATTGTTGGACGTCTCTAAAAAATGTAGCAGGCAATTCATCCATTAACTCCTTATTGTTTAAAACGAGGGTGCAATTATTCATTTGGTCTTGCCCTATTCTATAATTATTCCAGTAATTATATTTAAAACATCCCGTATTAGTAAATGACTCAGTTTGGGCGACAGCGGTAGCGGCAGCATTTATATGAGGAATTTTAATACCTGTTTTGTCTTGAATGGTCCAAAATAATTCTTTAACTGGGTGGGTAAATCTTAAATCTATTTTGTGACGCAGAGCCTGAAATTTGGTAGTAGCGGCGGCGTCAGTGTTACCCCATAAATTATCGAGATTCGAAATAGTGTTGTTTAGACTTGATTGCACCTGCGTAATTAAATATTCGTGTTTACTACTCGAAAACGCGCGACGCTCGTCTTGATCTAAATAAATATTTTCTACCAAAATTTTAACTTCTTTAATAGTGATCGCCGATTCCATAGCCTGTCCGCTTGAAAATTTGGACACTTCTGTCTTTTTATTAAATTTAATTTCAAATTTTACATCACTATATTGTAAAGCTAATAACGGTAATGACATACCCACATCATTATTAAACCAAAATTTAAGGGGGATGTATAGACGTTTTGCAGAATCATTGGTAGAAGTATTGAGTTCCACCATCTTAGCTAATGCTAAACTTTTTTGTGAATTTTCAAATAAATCGTGGCAAATATGTAACCACTCGCCATAGTGTCTATCAATTAATTGGTCCCCAATATATAAATCAATGTATTCTATAAAATTATATGCGAATGGGGCATAACTGTAGGTACCACTACCTCCGCCCCAAGTAGCTAAATCCCAATCTTTCAAGCCACCAAATTCTCTTTCTGGTCCAGAACCCGTAATATCTACATCTATAGTCAAATAACATCGATGAATTAAATCACCATTTTTGGGAACTTTTAAATATATTTTTTTACCCCAACAATCCTCTGTATTATGCGCGAATGTAATCTCCTGGAAATCGGAAGAAAAATTAGTATGTCTCTTGTACACCGCTTTAAAGTAAGTAAATTGGGGATTACCAACCAAATAATTATCGTGTTCGCTTTTAACAGCTAATGCTAAGTATCCATAACCCATTTATGATATACAAATATAATTTAATAGATTATCTACCTCGAAATATTTATTTAAAAATATATACTATATATTAGTATAATGAGTAAGGGAGTTTACTTAGAAAATTTAGCAACAAGTAAATATGAACGACCTACAGGCGGTACGCTTACATCACAACTGCAGACAAAAGAAGCCATGAAAGAAAAATTAAAAAAATACGAAAGAGCAGATAGTGTCGACGACATTGAATTAGATAGACATGTTAGATATATAACTTTAGATAAGCAACATAAACAGGTTTTTAGAACAGGTGGATTGTTAATAAGAAAAGAAAATGCATACGTGCAGTTATCAAATGGTCGGCAAAAATGGAGTGTCCAACGCTATCATTATAAAGATGATGGGGAGGAACCCATTTTTGAAACAGTTTTTTTCTATAGAATTACGCTGAAACAAGAATTTGAAAAAAAAGAAGAAAAGTATATAGATGTAATTAGACGACAACGAGACGAAATTAAAAAATTAAAAAAAATTATAAAACTCTTAAAAGTTGACGCGCGGTGAGTAGCTATAATTTAATAGAGACGTTGTTATATAAATAATTTTCTATATCACTAAACGGTTAATTAAATATGTTAATGATTATTGTATAATAAAACTAATTATATAATAATCTTTTATGACCGGGCGCGATATGTCATTCCCATACCAGAACTTGCAGCAACGGCAGCATCTTCCGCACCTGACCCGCCGCCTATACCTCCTAATTTGGCGGTTATGCCCTCGAATGCTCCTTGATCGCGTAAATATAAAACGATTAATAAAATGATAATAACTAATATAGCAAGTATAATACCCATTAACGCCAAACGATTCTTATATTTAATAACATCCGTCTGTGTATTCAAACACGAGCAAGCTTTGTTAAATTCTTTTTCTGTGTAGCACCTGAAATTACTCCCATAATTTCTATTATTTTTTTTCGCCGTATTAGCATTATAATAAATAGTCCGTGTATTAAGATTCTGAACATCTCTCGTATTATTTTTAATGAGTGCTTCGAGGTTATTATGAAATGTAGCACTGCAATTAATGCTATTCTCGAAAACAATCCACGTAACACCCTCGTCACAGGGTTCACGTGGTAATGATCCTTCATATGAATAAAATGATTTTATTTCAGGTAATGCTTCAAAAATATTCCAATCACTAGAGGTTGTGGTAGTTTGTTTACGACCTAATTTAGGAAAAGCGGCCGAAAAAACCTCTAAAGTACTATGTGATTTAGACGCCGCACCATTTATTATACACATTATTGAAATAATTGCTATTCGTCCTGTATTTGGTGAGCGATGGTATAAATTCATTTCAATAGGGTAATTATCGCCATCTATTTTATGCGCAGATGCCGTAAAAAAAGATATCTTTTCTAATTCATATACCTCATTATTATATACAATATACGAACCGTTATCATAGGTAAATATGATATTATTTCCTATATTTGCTAAATTTATTGTTGAACTTCTATAATAAAATAATAAATCACACGTCGCCCCACAATTTGTAACATTGCTAGTGTCTATATTAATCGGTGATTGTCTAGTTCCCTTTGCACATTTACTCATTTAGTATAAATATATAATATATTAACATATTAAATTGGTGATTATTTTCTATACTTTCATTATAGACATTCGCACTGACAGTTGAAATACTATAAGTATGTATGACTATTTAATAATATAAATTACCAATATGTGCTATTAAGGTTAGCGCGGATCGGTTATAATTATACCTCCATCAGCATCTATTGTGGCCCATTGTTGAGGATATTCAACAGTTATAAAACGTTCATCATCAGGATCCCCGAATGGCAAGTCCACCATAACTCTCTCACCAGGAACATCGCGCCCCCGTATATCATCAACCCAACCATTGGTCGGGGACCAATCTTGAGTCTCTTCGTCTTCCACTGCGGCTAAGCGTGCGGAAAGTGTGGGCGATATGTGTGAACAATCCCGGTCGCAGCAGGGATCAACGTTAATAATCGTTAATATCAATACTTTCATCGATGCTACTTCATGGGAGTTATGACGGGGGATAAGGGAAGTAATTTGCCAGTCAGCAAGTGAACCTTCTGGTAATACCATCGCGACAATAGTAGCTCCCATAAGGTAAAAATCCTCCAACGGGAAAAACGGACGTGCTACAAGAATCAGGTGAATAATATTCATAACAATTGAACAGTGAATATTTATAGTATCGTGTGGTGGCAAATGTGAATAAGTTTGCTGCCACCATTCTGGAACCGACGGGGTGTGCTCCGCGCTGAGATGGAGCGTGAATACCTCTTTTAACCATATTTTTAGTCTATCCCCCTCAGCAGGATTTATATGAAGAGCATCATTGAGGGCGCGGTGTAAACTTTCTGGGTACGACTCTTCAGTAGGGATATATAGCGCAGCCAGTTTCAATCCAATAGATGTTTCTACACATTGTGCCATAATGCGTAAAGCCTTCGTCTGGGCACTGGAATGATGCTCGCGAGTCTCCTCCCAAGTCTCCATGCGGTCCGGCGTGACTAATGAGGGGTGGATCTCCCACCTCTCCGCGGGCCCTCCCTCTCCGTCCAGGTGTGCCCCGCCACTCAAAACATTTAAATAATTTATTAAAATACGTTTACCTAATTTTGATTTAATTGAAACTTGTGCCCCTGTTTTAGGATTTGTAATTTTTGAATACATCTATATATATATTTTTGATTTTAAATTGGTAAGTATATGTTCTTATATTCCATAATTTGTTCATTGCAAACTGGACAATTAACCACCGCGTTATCATCGGTATTTTCTATAATTTGTTCCACACATTCCTTGCATATATAAATATGAAAGCATGGCATAATAATAATATCGATAATGTTATTAAAACATATCTGACATTTAAACATATTATTAGTATTTGCTAATTTATCTTCCAACATACTAATTTTATTTTCTAAAATAGAATTATCTGTATGGATTTGTATTGCACTATTAAATTTATCAATATATAAAGTATTTAAACCAAAATAGGTTTGTTTTAAGTTATTATAATTAGCGTTACTTGTTAGTAATTTATTTGTTAGTTTTTTCTTATGCTCTGTTAGTAAATTTATTTTACTCTTAAGGTTCTTTTGATTAATCATTATTTGGTATATATCTTGGTTTGTCGAAATTTGCGATAAAACGTGAGTAACTTTTTTATTTGTTTTATCAATATTCGCATTAAATTTAGTAATTATTCCACTAAGTCCTTCATTAGTATCTTTTAAATTTTGTATAAGGTCGTCTTTTTGCGAAATAATACTGTATAAAGTATCAACTGACGTATCGGTATCCTTTTCATAAGTATCTATTAAAGAATTAAATATATTAGTTATAGGGACTGCCATCCTATTACTATTATTAAACATAATTATAATGCACACTTTTTATAACTTAAAGTTATGTATACTTATTATGTATAATGACGACTACAACCGAAGAATTTTATCAAGACATTGAAACTTTTGACGATTTAGATATATCAGAAGATTTATTAAGAGGTATTTATGGATTTGGATTTGAGATACCATCTGCTATTCAACGGAAAGCAATTCTTCCTATTATAAAAAAACGTGATATAATTGCCCAGGCTCAATCTGGTACAGGGAAAACTGCTAGTTTTTTAATAGGTTCTATGGCACGAGTAGATAAATCTCTTAATGAGGTGCAGGTTATTATTATTTGTCCTAATAGGGAGTTGGCAAACCAAATTAAATTTAATTTTGACGCTTTTAATACTTATTTAGAATTAACCTCGGCATTAATTATGGGAGGAACAAGTGTAGAAGAAAACTTCCGAAAACTAGATAAAGGTGTCCAAGTCGTAATAGGAACGCCCGGTAGAATATATGATATGATGCGGCGGTACGCTCTTAAAACTAATTCATTGAAATGTTTTGTAATGGACGAAGCGGACGAGATGCTTTCGAGGGGGTTTAAAGATCAATTATGTGATATCTTTCGATTTGTATCGAGTGAGACACAAGTTTGCTTGTTTAGTGCGACTATGCCCGATTTCGCACTTGAAATTACCGGTAAATTCATGAACAATCCTTTAAAAATATTAGTTCAAACAGATATGATTACATTAGAGGGTATTAAGCAATATTATTTGGGTGTCGAACAGGAAAGTTACAAAATTGCAACTCTGTATGATTTATATGACCGCCTTAGAATAAAACAGACAATAATTTTTGTAAATTCTAAAAGAAAGGCTGATTATCTCAAAGATCAGTTGGAGGCCGAAAACCACGTAGTTTCTGTAATTCACGCCTCTAGAACTCAAACGCAGCGTGATGAAACTATGAAAGATTTCCGCCTAGGTAATAGTCGGGTGTTAATTGCGACGGATATTATTGCACGAGGAATTGACGTACAGCAAGTCGAAGTTGTCATTAATTATGATATTCCTAAATATGTAGAGACATATATACATCGCATTGGTAGAAGTGGTCGTTTTGGGAGAAAGGGAATCGCCATTAATCTTGTCACCGAGGAAGAATTTGAGAAACTCACAAAAATCCAAAATCATTATCGAACCGAAATTACACCTCTTCCTGAAAATATTAAATCACTTATAGGTTAGGTAGTTAATAGATATGTATACATGAAACTTCCTGGTGAATTAATACATATTATTTTAGAATTTTCAGATGTAAAATGTTGTATGTGTTTTAAATTATTAAATATAATGAAAATTTCTAGTTGGAATAATAAATATATTCATAGAAAATGCAAGGACGACTTAGAATTACTAATGTTGTGAAATATTTTATAAAATATTAATATTTGGCCAAAAATGATTAATATCGATAATATTTTATACGCGATGTATGCTCCAAATATAATTAATGTCTTAATCATCGTAATGATAATTTTATTATGTGTATATATTATAAATGCTAAAAATATTATAAAAATTTTACAAATGGCCAAAATGGGAGGGTATTATGCATAATCTTTTATTCTCATTAGTGATATACATACTATATTTATTCTTTGTTAATAAACAAAAAAGAACCCTAACAAATATTTTATTATTTACAATTATTATCAGTATTGATACCTTACTTCATCGAAATATAAATATACGCAATCATAAAGCAACTAATTATTTATAATATGAAATAATATCATAAATTTGATAACGGTAAATTTTTGTTTTTTTAAAATAACAAAGAAAAAAATTATATACATTTATATTATAACAATAATGGCAGCAGCATTCTCAAATGTTAATATAACGCAGAATGGAGATGGGACGGTTGATGTTACTTGGACACAAACCAATGCATCCCACTTTGCAGTGTATATTGCCGCGGGATATCCGGGCGATGTAGATATCAAGTTTCATTATGATGGCGATGTTTCAAACGAAATAGGGGCGGATGAACTAATGGATGAAACTTTTGAATGGGCTAGTGGAGAAACACTCACAATGGAATTTATTTCTGATGTGAGTGTAGGTAGTTATATTGCATATGAGATTTTTTTTTACGCTTTAGATGAGGACGGAGAGCCCGTCTTGGACGACGACGACGATGACGCGGAGCAGGAGATTACAGTAGAGGCCTGGAATGTGGCTGGTATATGTTTCTTAGGAGATACAAAAGTAGAAACCGACCAAGGAAAAATTAGATTTGACATGTTGTCTACATATAATACAATCAATGGTCTAAAAATAAAACAAGTGGTAAAAGTCATCAACTCGGATGACAATCTAATTTTTATCAATAAGCACGCTTTTGGTAAAAAAGTTCCGAGTAAAAATACTTATATCGGACGAAATCACGGAGTGTATCTTGACGATAGCTTCATCCAAGAAAAAGATTTAGAACCACACGTTCATGAACTAATTTATCATATAGCTGGTAAAAACTTAGTAAGAGCAAGAAATCTCATTAAAATGGGGGGCGTTACAGAAGTCAAACGAGGAAAGAAGGACACTCTTTACAATGTTTTACTCGAAACTCATAGCACAATGATTGTAAATAATATTCCGTGCGAAACTCTGAATCCAAATGATCCGATGACTCATAAATTTATTAAATAGTTTTATAATAATTTTAAATATTTTTTTCTTATTATATTTAAGTATGTATAATAATAAAATAAATAGTGATACTTTTTTAGATGAACGAAAAAAAACTTAGGAAAAATAAAACAAAAAAGAAAAAATTATGAGACGGAAGTAGCGCAATTTTTAGCAAAATCATTGAATTTTATAAAACAATGTCATCTAATAACTTTATAAAAGTGATGTATTTTTAAAAACAGAAAAATATGGTCCGGACAACACTGGGGAGATGGTCTCCTGACAATGCCTATTTTGTTTCAGTTTGGGAAAAAAATTTATAAATTTAAAATTTTGATTTATGAATATTTAGAGATATAATGTATTACATAACAATGAATATATTTTTAGAAAAATACTTGCAATTATCTAATAAAAACCAAAACATTATCATATCGGTTGGGCAAAAACAAAATAACTATACATTTAATAATGAAGTTCCTAAAAACACCATCCATAAAATTATTCAATATATTAACAATACATATAAAATTAAAAAAAAGTACTACACGGAAACAATATATCAAAAGGGTAACGAACAAATAAAATCTGTAAATGATGAATTAACTTATTCAATTATTAAAGATGCCGATACACTTATAGATAATAAATATTTGTTAAAGTGGAGAAAATATACTAATGATGGTATGGTTATACCATCATATAATATATATGATCATATCTATAAAAAAGAAATTTTAGAATTTTTAATAGAAAATTCCTTTACGTGTAAAGTTATAATAGTAAATGATCTGCACAGTTTAGATATTGTATTTCACAAACCTTGTAATATTAAAAAGGTTTTGGACTTTCTGAAACAAATAGAGCATTTTTATTAATATCATTGTCTACGGGTAATATAATTTTTTTCACAACCACAGCATAAAACTTTAATAAAAAACTTAGCCATTATATTGGCAACATTTTTATAAAATGCTGAGCAACATTTACAACTCGCATCATCTTTATAGCAAGCACATCCTCCGGCATTTTTGCACATAAAACAATCAACTATATCACTCTCCACCTCCTCAACAGTTACTTTACCGTCATTGTTATTATCAAATGATTTTAATAATTCACCATTAATATAATTTACTACTTTCAAAACTATATTCATTACCTCGGCATTATTTGAAATGTCTTTAAATTGCTCCCTAACTTCTGGAGAAATATATTCCTCCAGTTTCGATGAACTTAAAACCTCTATTACTAATTCTAAAATAACCCCGGTCTTTTCTTCAGTGTCAGTATTTTTAAGATATTTACCAATATCTGTCAACGATTTAATACACTCTACTATTTCATTAAAGACGGATATACATGTCTCCTCATCCAATGTTTTAAGTTCAGTCGTGATATCACGAACTGTTAGGATAGCAATAAATTTATCGGTTAATATATTTTTATCTTGTTCATTAAGCATTTGTACAATATTTGTTTAGTTATATTTAGATTATTTTTTTATTAAATAATCTTTATATAATATAAATGAATTTAAGTTTTTTTGCAGTTACCATATTGTATCTATCTCTATTATTATATATTCATCATAAATTGAAATTTAATTTGAATAAAAACGAGTTTAGACCATTAAATATAGCGCGTGATGCGCATGTAAATTTAGATACTATAATATCGCTCGACGACATTAATAGTAATATAGAAAATGACACTATACGCGATTTAAAAAAATTTTTAGCCACTCCCGAAATCAGTGCTAAAGAAACTTTGGCACCCATAATAGAAAATTTAAATTTAAATGAATATTTTAGTGAAGACAGTGAAGACAGCGAAGGCGGCGATTACAATACGGAGGATTTTGTAGCAGAAATAAAAGAAGATATTGACAATAAAAATAACAATGAGAATGAAACTGTTCAACCATTTGACAGTATTAAAGCGTTTGATGATTTTGGTGGATACGAAAACTTTGCGACATTTTAATTTTTTTTTTTATTTTTTTGTCGCTCCAATAATAAAATGCTGTGGTCCAATACAAATTTCTTTCCAGAATTAAAAATTTTATTTATACAATCCGAATTATAGAAATCGATAAAACCTATTCCTAATAATTTAGAATTATCTATTTTATCATTTAAAATAGTTAGTTTATTTATACCTCCGAATTCTAAAAACATCGCTCTAATACTTTTATAAACCCTATCTCGGTTCATATGCTTAGGTATATTTTTAATAACCAATGAGCAAGATTTGTCCCCCATATTTGAAACGACTTTATATAGTTTTTTTTCAGGTTTTTTTTCGTTTATACGATTCAGAGTCTCTTTATTGACTTTAAAAATTTTAAACCCATTTTTGTTAATAACGGTAGTAACTTTGTTTTTCTCCACCTTTATTTCTGGTAATTTAAAATCACTTTTATTATCACTCATATACAAATTAAGTTTTTTTTCTAATTTATAATATACCTTTCTCTTTTTATCATTATAAGCGTGTACATCTTTTTCTTCTGGTGGACATATCCATACTGGTTCCCCAGTAATTGGTTTACAATTATCATCCGTTGAACCAAATTTTGTAATTTGTCTATTAAGAGCAGATTTACTATAAAGTTGTTCTGCATAATATTGTATGTCGATAATTATATTATTCTCTTGTAAATAGTATGACCTCCTTTCTAATATATTAACTATATTATTTCCAACGTAATTAAATAACCAATCTATTAAAAAATCTAATTCTTCAGGGCGCTCTTTATATGTTGTTAATTTAACGTCTTTGTATTCTTTTAAAGAGAATGGTCCTATATCAATTGTTTTGATTAATTGTTTAATCATTATACTTAAATAGCGTTTTATGTTAAAGTAATTATAATTAATGTTAGTGTTTACATTAGTATAAAATTGATTTAAATAAATATTTAAAAGTTCACCTTAATAAATATATAATGGATACAACTAAAATTAAATATTGCAATAATAATGGGTTTTTAATAAAAAATGATAGAAATAAATATAACTTTTTAAAAAAAATTAATAAGATGTTAGGATATAATGTATTAAATAATAATTACAAAATATATTCGGATAGACTAATACATACTATTAAACACCCTGGTATGTTAGCAACATATATAACTATCGGAAAACCTTGCTTAATATTTTTAACTAAACTATTTGGCGAAAATGTAACTTTAATTATAGAAAAAACTATTAATGATAATAATATTTATCCTAAAATTGTAGCAGTTCTGCTGCATTTTAATGAAATACTTTATGATGACACTTTATTAACAGCCGAAATTTATAGACAGGGTTCTAGTTGGTATTTAATTATAGATACTTTATTGATTTACAAGGGTTCTAAAGTAAATTATTCAAATAGTAATAATATTAAAATGATAAATAAAATTACCCGAGAAATAAACCGTACCCCACTTGATTCGTGCGAGGTCATTTGTAAAAAATTTATCAGTCCTAATAAAATTGACACATTTTTAAATGAAACTAATCTCAGATTAAAGGCGATAAAATTTATAAATAAAATCCCTATTTATTTTCATCTTGATAAACGTTCTATTAGATATAACAGTAATATAGCGCTTTTTGAACTGCCTGATAATAATGCATATTTAATTAAGCAAAAACGTAAAGAATTAAATAATTCAGATACATTGAAAAATGATGTTAAACACGTTCATAAACAGTCAGGTATATTTATTTTAGAATTGAGGAAAACTAAATTTTATGGGATCTATAATTTATTTGCTAAAAAAGATGCTACTATGTATGAAAATATGGGAATCGCGCGTATAGAAACCATTGAGATATCAAGTGAAATAATTAATAAACTACTAAAAAAGTCAGTATTTAATGTGGAAGTTGATTACGACTACAACTTTAATAAATTTAGAGTTTTAAAATTAATAGGAAATAAAACTCTTTCTCTTTACAAAACTATTAAAAATTCTGTATAATAAAATCAAAGAAAAATATCATATAAACTTTAAAGATAGTAGACAAAGTTTTTTTGAAGAATCATTTAACCCGTTTTACATGTGCAATGTCCTGATTAATACCAATTTTTTCATTTTTAATTAATTCTTTCATAATATTAATATCTATCTTATTGAAATTTTTATTTATATATTTGAATAGTTCATTATAATATTTAATTATATCATTTTTATAAGATAAATAATCACCATAAGCAATGTGTTCTGGTGAAATACTATTATCGAGTAAAATAAAATTGTCTGATATATTTCTCTTATCATCTAATGATAATTTTTCATCAGTAATTAATAAAATTATAGATTGTGCGGGAAGATATGAAATTATTTTTGCATACATTTCATCATTATAATTACTTTCTAATTTTTCTGCTGGAACATCATAACGACCTCTATTTATTTGCCTAATAAAAACAAATTTTTCATTACTATTTTTGTAGTTAATAAATCTTTCATATCTTCTTGCATAGTTTTGTTTACTGTCATTTAAATTCGTTTCATGAGGTAATCTAAAAGAATATATTGGGTTATAATACACAGTATTAGAGTTTAAATCGATATCTATAGGAGATTTTACTATATTTTCAAAAATATTAAATTTATTATCTAGACTTTTTATATTTTTATTGAATTCGAAAGAATTCATCCAATCAAAAATATCTGTATTTTTTTTTAAATTACTCTCCTGTATTAATGATTTCACATAACATGTATATCCTAAAGAAATAACGTTCATATATATTTAAAATATAAAGGACTATTCTTTTAAATTATAATTTAATAGTTGCATTAATTAAAACTATAAAATATTTTTTATAATACACTACTATAAAAATTCTGTTTAATAATTTTATTGGTTTTTTTTATGTAATAATCTTATTATATTATAATAATGAAAATTAAAACATACAGATCAATTATTAAAAAAGATCCGGAAGACACTGTTTTATCTGCATTTCAAATACCTGTATCTTTCATTAAAATACCAAAAAAAACTAAAACAATATCGGATAAATATTTCGAGGTTTTATTAGAAACAGATACGAAACAATACCAATCTATTCCACCATTTCATAAAAAATCATATAGTTATATGCACGCAACCAAATCTAAATTAGAGCAAAAAATTAATAAAATATCGAATGCTTTAATTAACGAAACCGATATATTTACTATAGTTTCTATGAAATTAGAAAATCTTAACTATTATTGTAAATTAATGGATATGTTTCCTTCTTTGGAAATAATAGCGGATATTAATCTTTTAGAAAAATATTTTATATCTAATTATCCGGACATAGACGGGTTACCGGAATTTAAAAAATATTGGCAGGTATATAGTATTGCCATAAAAATTAAATTAGATGAAATCAAAGACCGCTTGAAGGGATTAATTATTTTAGATAATTATGATCGACTTGATTTAAAAGAACTTCCCGAAGAATTTCCAGAAGGTTATGTTTTAAATAATAGACTGGGGTTTAGTAAATTTATGAGGAAATTTTCAAATAAATCAATGATTATTCCACCTAGAATAATAAAAAATTATGGTTTAGTAAAATCAAATAAGTCTATTTTGCATAATATAACTTTGTCTAATCAACAAAAGTTTGTGTCGGATTATCTGAATGATAATACGCCCTACAGAGGTTTATTGTTATATCATGGGTTAGGTTCTGGTAAATCAGGGGCCTCTATAGCAATAACGAATGGTTATAAAAATAAAAAGATAGTTATTTTATTGCCTGCATCTTTAAAAATCAATTATCTGCAAGAAATTGAAAGATTTGGTGAAAGTTTATTTAAACCATATTTAAATTGGGAATTTTTTTATTTAGAAAATGATACAATGTATCATAGATATAAGTGGATTAACGATACTTTGGTTAAAAAACTGGCCTATTTAGGTTCCACTGGTTTAGACTTTAATCAAACAAATTACGAAAAATACAACAGATATAAAGAAAATAATTTGGGCGACAACGAAGAAAAAATAATTGGCAAGTTTATAATAAATACAGAGCACTCGTTAAACAATTCATTGCTTATATTATTAGAAAAGTTAGGGGTATCATATGAATTATTTGAAAAAATAAAAATCAAGTACAAGGGTGGAGAAGGGATTTGGTTGTTAAATAATAAATTTAAAACAGGCGATATTATTCAGCATAAACTTGATAAAAACCTGTATAAAATTATTAAAATAAGCAACGACCAAATGTATTTGGCGAATATAGACGCTGAACAAATAGGAGGAGGTATGTGTTCTTTATGTAAGGCACTTGGTACGACATCGAGGACGTGTCCTTTAAAAGAGGGTGTTAAAAATCCTAATTATGAAAAACATCCTGAGGCGGCAAGACTTTTAGCGGCATCTCAAGCAAGTGATATGGCAAGTCAGGCGGCAAAAATGGCGACTGATTTAGTTACTGAAGTTTCTAAAGTTTTAGACAGTATGAAATATACTGATTTCCCACAACCTCAACCAGAATATGTCGAAAGTGCTGCTATGAAAGGTGAGGCAAATGTTATTGTTCCAATAAGTGATATTAGAAATTATTTACATCATGTAATAACAAACGATTTTTCAGAGTTAGATAAAAAGAATATTTGTCGCCAAATTAAAGAGGCGTTCAAATATAAATATCATTTATGTTCGTACAACGCTGGTGCATACACGGTTATAAATATTTTAAAAAATTTAATACCTAATTTTAATACACTTATAGGAGATAAAACGTCAAGTCAAATAACTCCTGCTGATATTAATAAAATTATGCTTAAAATTAATAATGGTGAAATTCAAAATCCTTTTGATAATAAGGTCGTCGTTATAGATGAAATTCATAATTTAATATCGCTTATAATGCCTAATTCCGAAAGCGTTAATTTTAATGGTGGTATAATATTTGAACTTCTTATTCGAGCAGAAAACGTCAAAATTGTTGGTCTATCGGGCACACCCAGTATTAATGACGTTTTTGAATTTTCAATTTTATATAATATTTTAAAGGGGTTAATAAAATCCTTCGAATTTCAACTTTCATCAAAGGATACGTTAGTTTCATTGGATAATACTAAAATAAATGACTTTTTAAAAACGTACGCTATTGTTGATCGCTTTGAATTAACTAAAAATACTTTAAAAATTACCCGAATACCAACTGGATTTATCAAAAATATTGTTGCTAATGAGTACGTGGGTGTAGTGAAAAACAAATTAAATGATTTTAATGATAAAGATTTTGTCACAAACTTTATTGAAGATTTTCAAAAAACCTTTCCTGCTTATGTAATTGAATATAATAATACCAATGCTTACACGATATTCAATACTATTGTCGATACTTCCCATTCATGGGAACAGAGATTATTAGGGGACGGTCAGTTTATTACCGAACAAATACAATTATTCAAAGATGCCTATATTGACCAAGAAGACAATGTAATGTTTGCTAGGAATTTTAAAAATAATATTACTGGTATGACTTCTTTTTATAACGAACGTCAAAAAGACAATGAAGGTAATAGTATTTTCCCAGAAGTAGAAAAAGAAGAACAATTATTAGATTTCAGTATATATCAATTTATGAAATATTGCAATGAGCGGGAGGAAGAACGCAAAAAAGAAAAGATCTCTCGATTGGATAAATTTATTAAGGGTTCTGCTAACATAAAATCGTCCTTTAAAACTGCAACTCGTCAACTCAGTATATTTGCCTTCCCTCCTGATATTACAAGAGTAACAAAAAAAAATAAATACGACATTGAGTATATAATGACAGAAATAGAGCAACTTTTAAATTTATCTGCATCTGAAACAGTTATTAACAGTTACAAAACCCCTTTACATAAAAAAATAGCCAATAAAATTAAGAGTTTGTATAAATTAAAAACAAACTTTTTAAAAAAACTCCTGACAAAAGAAATTATTAAATCTTATGTAGAAGACGGAACATATGAACCAGATATGCTTTTAGTTAAATATATAAAAAATAATATAAAATTACCACCGACTAAAACCTCTCCTAAAAAAGAAGTAGAAATACTGTCCCTTAAAATAAAAATTACTATTCATTCTGATTCAGTGGATAATCTAATAGAAATTGATTCTCTTATAGATAAAAATAGAGAGTTTTTAATGAGATTATGCACAACGATATCGGAATTATGTGAAATTCATAAAGATTTTATTATACAAAACGGTAATATAGATAGTAAACTAAGTATAATAAAGGAAGAAGTAAATAGATTTTATCTTAGTTATAATTTGGAATCGGATAAAAAAGATATATTTGAAGATATAACTATTGATGAGGAGTATGATGAAATTTTACAGAGACAGATTGATCGTTTAGTAGAAAGTGATGTTTACTTAGACTTTAATGCATTAATTGCGAAGACCCCATATAATTTATCTTGGTTATCACCCAAATATACGACGATATTTAAAAATATAGTTACATCACCTGGTTCAGTTTTTGTATATTCCCAATATTTAACAGCAGAAGGTATTCGTATCTTTACTGAAGTATTAAAAAAAAATGGGTTTCAAGAATTAAAATGGAATAGAAAATTATTAGAATTAGATGGAGATAGTACTGAAATCAAGGAGTGGTGTACCATTACCTCAAATAAACGTATAAATATAGGTGAATTTAATATAGACGCGGATTTGCAACCAGGAAATCTTATTAGGTGGACAAAAGAAAATAGTAGTGGTAAAATTGTTTCCAAAACTCATCGGGTAGTATCTGTCAGTTCTACTGAAATTTTTATCACAAAAGAATGCACTATCGATATTATGTACCAAAATAGAGATTTTTCAGAATTTAGAAAATCAGATTTAATTTCTATTCCCTCTAGTAATTTTAGCGAATTAAGTAGATGCCGTTTTGTGTTATGGACAGGAAAACAAACCGACACTCAAGAAAGAATCGATATTCTTCGAAAATTCAATCATACTAATAATAAGTATGGACAAGACTGTCTTATTTTATTGGCCACCTCGTCCGGAGCAGAAGGTATTAGTTTAGCAAATGTAAGACAAGTTCATATAATGGAACCGTATTGGAATAATGTAAGACTTAATCAAGTAGTTGGGCGTGCACGCCGTGTGCGGTCACATATAACTTTAGATGAGGAAGATAGAAATGTTAAAGTCTTTTCGTATATGTGTAAATTTTCAAATACTCAGTTAGAAACAATTACTTCACAACAATTAACGTCGCCAGAAGTAGTACAATTAGTCAGCGATATAAACAGTTTGGATACAAGCGATACAAAAAAGGCAGAAAAATCATATGCGGAAAGTATAGATTATTTTGTAAGACTTATATCTAAATATACATATGAAGTTAATCATACTGACAAGGGAAAAAGTACCGACGAATATTTAATGTTAATCGCCGCTAGAAAAGAACGACTATTAAATAAATTTTTATATTTAATAAAAGAGAGCGCTGTCGATTGCGTCTTAAATTTAGATGAAAATAGAACTTCGGACCCCATACATTTAGGAGAATTGGAATGTCATGAACCCGATATTGTAATTGATAATTTAAGAGATGAGGACGGATATATTTATAAATTTAACCCTCTCGTGAAAGCGACATATACTTTAGATAGTGACATACAAAAGGAAAAACAAACTATGCGGGACGCCAGTGTAAAATATCAAGTTATTGAATTTACAATAAATAATGCTGAATTAGGTCTTAATAATATTAAACTCAAATGTATTGTATTTCCGCTTAAATCGAAGCGTGAAATTGTAAATAACTCTATTTTATACAATTATTATTCCTTTTTTTCTATCAACTTTTTAGAGGAAGGGAAAAGGATTAAAATCGGTAAATTTGTGGATTCCAATTTAGAATTCAATGCGAATTTTTTACAATACGTTAAATTGTTTTCCCTTATTGATAGTTGTGATGAAGACGTTAAAACTGCTAATCCCGAGTTTAATGGTAATTTTTTAGACAATGAAAAGGCACTATCCAAATATAGAAATTTGGTCCTAGATTGTTATTTACACAAAATTAAATTTGACGAGGATGAAGAGGAAACTGAAGAGGAGGACAGTGAAGACGAAGTAGAGATTTCTTCGGATAAGTGGATGTGTCCGCTCTGCGACACAATCAATAAAAATACAGACAATATGTGTTCAAATGAGGATTGTGATATGTTATTGGTAGATTTATAAATAAAATATTTTATTTTATTTATAATTATTTTAAATATTTACTTAAATTACCTTTAAAAAAGGGATATAAATCGTTATTAATTTCTTTTAATGTATGGTCATCTATATTTTTGATATTATACGTTTGGGGTGTTTTTAAATTTTTAGAGTAAGTTAATACGGAGTTTTTAATTTTTAAATATCCACCCATTTGAGGTAATCCATATTTGTCGGCGTCTATTGTTGTAATAAATGGGTCCTGTTGGTCTAAAAAAAATCCCGTTATTGCCTCGTCCGGATTTTGTATTTCTGTTAAAAAATAATTCCAACTATCGTGGGGGTCATTCATTTCAAAACAATTAACATAATATGTACCCTTCTTTATTGTTTGCCATTCATTAAAGTGCTGGTCTTTATCATAAAGATAGAGTTTAGTTATTAATTTACTTATACTGACAAAATCTTCTATATTATTATTTGTTTCTGGGGTATAAATATTTTTACTAAATACTACACGAGGATTAAAATTTTTAATTTCGATAGGGTTTAAAAAATAGAATGCCGGATCTGCAATAAAAACTCCATTATCATCAGATGAATTATCAATCGGTATCAATAATGCTACATGGGAAATGTCTAAATAACCATCGCGTTGATACTTTTTAGGAATAGTAGCGGGTATCAGACAACTATTGATATCATATTTTTTTTTTAAATGTTTTTTTACATACAAAGATAGTGCTATACAATTACCACTTTTAGTTTGAGTGATAGCTTCTTCCGAATTTAAACCGTTATAAAGGTACGGGAAAGTAGAAAAAGCTGTATTTTTATAGCACGTTTCTAATATGTCCATTATTTTATCTTCAGTAACAATGACGTGTGTGTTATAAATATTAATAGGTTTTGTTACTAATGTAACATATTCAGAAGTTTTTCCATTCATTAATATTTAATTACATAAAAATTTGATTAAATATTAATTTATCCTCTCTAAATAAATGACGTATCAGGATAATGGTATGGTAGATGAGGATCTTTGGAAAAGTGACGAATGGTTAACTTTTTATAAGAATAATATGGATTTACACGCACAGATCAAGGGTCTTTTTATAAAAAAATGTTATTTTACCGAAAAAGCATGTCTTAGTACGGACTTTATCTCAAAGGAATTAGATAAAGATCCTAAATTTGTCCATTTGTTAATGGCAATATGGAGACGACACTTCTGTTCATTTTATAGAGCTCATGGTCGTATTAGATATGACACTGATAATAATCTATGGGTATATAATATAAAAAGGATTAACAGACTATAAAAATTTATACATCAATATCGCTTGTACTACTTTCACTTAGTTCACTATCAGTTAATTCTTCAATTAATTCTATAGTTGGTTTAACTAATAAATTAGAAATTATAACTTTATTTTCTTTATCCTCTTCTTTTACCAATTCTTCTTTCTCAAATGTTTCTTCGTCGTTACTACCAATAAGTTCCTCGGATAAATGATCTTCGCCGACAGTTAGTCCGTTTTCTGGATCGTTATCGAAAATTTCCACATCAATGTCTTGATTAAATATATAATGTTGTAAATTATATTTTTTATTTAATAAAAATATGGATCCTATAACAGTTGTTCCCAATAGTATACTGATAAAAAATTTGTTACCGATTAACTTCATTTATATAATGTATAAAGATTTTTTTTAACAAATACTAACGAAGTTTTTTGTATCAATACTTTTAGCCTTATCTAAGTTTTCTTTAAGAAAGTTAAATTGTTGCATTTTCCAATCAAAGGAACAACCGTGTTTGTTAATAGGTTTGTGTACCGAACAAAATTTTTTATTACATTTACACGCCCAGTCCGTTAGATTTAATTTTTTTTTACAATCAGGGTGTGCGCACCTCTTTTTATTTTTTTTCTTTTTAGATTTCTTTTTTTGAGGGTTGTTCTTTTCAGAGTTTTTCGTTTCAAAACTTTGAGTGGAATTTAGAGACGATGAAAACTCATCTTTATAAATAAAGAAGATATTTTAATAAAAATCAAATTTTTATCTCCCTTGGTAATATTATATTATTTTCCATTCAGCGTACTTATTATCTTTGATGCTATACTTTTCGTAATATTTTTTTAATTTTTTATTAACTATAAATATAACATATTTTCTCGCGATGTCAGTTTTTTTTATATCATTAGTTACTACTTTTATAGATGTTCCTCTTAATTTAACCCAATCCATTTATATTGTTTATAATATTTAATCTTTTAAATATTTATTAATAATTATAGGGATGTTTTTTATAGTCGAACGACAGTAGGGACATTTATTATAACCATTTTTGTTTTTATTATTAATTATAAAGGTTTTTATAAAGGCATCGTATGAAAAACAGTGTTTGCAATTTAACTTAATGACATTTTTATTTTTACTATTAATAATTTTGATAAGTGGTTCATGTGTAATAGGACATTCTTTATTAGTTATTAATTTAGAATTTTTAATAATTTTAGACATATAGTTTGTTATATCTAAAAATATTTAACTACTTTATATTAGAATGAATGTGTTTGATTGGAAAAATATGATTTTAGGCGATTTAAAATTAAAATCATCATATACGACGTCTAAAAGTAGAGTTACATTATCACCTATAAAATACCAAAAGGATAATTATTTATGTCAAACGCCGCCTGCTCTATTATTAAATAAACTACCAACAGGAAATATTACAGGTAAAAAGTTTTATAAAATATCTTTATTTTTTGAATATTATAAATGTAATAAAAAATCAAAAGAGTTTATTGAAAAAATTAAAAAAGTGGAAAATTTTATAGTGGAAAAATATGATAAAGTACTCGAAAATAAAAGTTTCACACCCAGTATAAAATTTAGTAAGTCAAATGAAGACGCATTTTTTAACGTTAATATACAAATATTCAATAATAAATTAGTACTTCCCGTATTTAATTATAAAAAGGAACAGAAATCACACGGATATATTTTACCCAGATCACGAACTCTGAATATTGTATATTTAAAAGATATGTGGCGCGTAAATAAACGGGTGGGATTTAATTGGATATTACTTCAAACAAAGGTATATCTCCCCTTTTTATATATCAATAAATGTTTAATTGTCGATGAACCGGAAAATCAATGTGCTAATAAATTGCCTGGTAAAAATAATGAACCTAATATTTTTGAAAAATATATCAGAATGCAAAAATTCGGCGTCCCAGAAGTAGCAATTAAAATAGAATTAGAAAAGAATAATTTATCTTTTGATGATTTTATGAACTATAATCCACAGAAAAATACTAATAAAGTTTCTTTGATAAAAAAACCGATGATAAATATTTCAATGTTACAAGGGGTAAAATTAAAGAATTCTAAGAGAAAACGGAAAAAAATATCTAAACCAAAAAAAGGTATGTTAGTGAATATGGATACTAAAAATTATCGCCCCCCTACTAAAGAATTACTTGCCGACTTAATTAAAAATTTAAGAAAACAATCGCCCGAAATGCCATTATTATAAATCACCTTATAATATTTATAAGACATTGTTTAATTTTTTGTAAAAAATTTTGAGTTTCTGGTCGGAATTGAATACGGTCAGGTTCTAGATAACTTCGTTCAATATTAATATCTCTTAGTTGGTCGCAGGTTGGGCATTTATAATGAAATATCAAATCAGGAGAACTTTTCTGCTGCCATACATTTAAACAGGTCAGATGAAATTTATGGTCACAACCAATAAAAGACACATATTTAGAATCAGTAAGTGGGTCTAAACAAATAGGACATTCGATACTTAAAATAGGATTTTCATATTCCTTAACTATTTTCATTTATATATTATACGTAAAATAATATTTAATTAGTTGATAATAGATAGTTATTTTAATTTAATTAGTTGTTAATAGATAGTTATTTTAATTAGTTGATAATAGATAGTTATTTTGAAAAATATTCAGAGTGTCTAAGAATAATCCTAAAGATTCGTTGATATAATCAGGATTAACGCAATTGTTCGCATTAACAATAATTTTCTTAGTATCATACATTATATATAAACTAAAAATAATAATAGATATGTATGATATTATTCGAGGACGTTTCTCGTCAGGTTTATAGGTGGTGAATAATTCTACTATTCTAGCAATTACAAGTCCAATTAAACCAATAAATAAGTAAGTACCCCAAGAACTGCTAATTAATTGTGGGAAAGTAAATGAAATAACACTTAACACTATTAACATAAATAGAGTGGTTATACCGACGTGATGGAATAAAGATTTATTATTAATGTAATAGGGATATAAAAATACCCCTAAAATCATGATAAGCATAATATAAAATATATGTTTAGTAAAAAACATAGAAGGGGGTATAAAATATACACCCATTAATAATCCTAAACTAACTAAAAAGAAGATAATTGTATATGGGCCGGAAAATAAATCCTGCATAGTTACATTATTATTTTTTAAGACGGAGTTCGTTGCCATAACAATGGCCCAAGATAATATCAGGTACAGGTAGGTATTTAAAATATAGTTATCACAGTGAAATTGTACAGGGTTAAAATCTACAGAATTAGTAAAAATACCCAGTGTTACAAATCCAATTAATATAAAATAGAATAAAATTTCTTTATTCATTTATTATAATACAGATATTTTAGTTTTTTATTAAATATTAATCTAAGTATTAAAAATATTATATATTTAATATGTATGAGTATTAATATACTTAACGACCAATATTATTATTGCACAGAACCTATAGGTTTTGGTTCGTTCTCTACTATATTCAAAGGTACTGATTATAATAACAATAAAAATGTTGCGATAAAAAAAATTAATAAAATTATAGATAAACGTCATTTTGATAATGAAATTAATTTAATGAAATCCCTTCGCCATACAAATATCCTCAATATGTACGATATAATTTATAAATCTAAAAAGGAGGTGTATTTTGTTTTGGAATATTGTAGCGGAGGCGACTTAAGTTATTATATAGAACAGGGTAATACGTCATTTGACACCAAATATTTTCATGAAATATTAGACGCTCTCGAATATTTATTTAAAAAAGACATATTACACAGAGATATTAAACCGCAAAATATTCTAATTAGTAACAATTCTATAAAATTGTCTGATTTTGGATTTGCTAAATCATTTGAAAAAAATGAATTAATTACTACATTTTGCGGAAGTCCATTATATATGGCGCCCGAGATTATATTAAATAGAGAATATACATATTTATCTGACATATGGTCATTGGGTGTAGTTTTATATGAGCTATTAGTTAAAACGCATCCGTATATGTGTGATAGTCGAGATGATCTATGGTCGCGAATTAAATCAAAGAATATTGTTATTGATTTCGATTTAATTACATCTAAAAATAAACGGGATATAATTAAATCCTTATTAGTTTTTAATGCAGAACAAAGGACGACCTGGGAAAAATTGTTCTTTAATATAAATAACTATAAACAACGATCCCAAAGTTTTGACCAGCGAAATATTATTATTTCTCAATCGCTTCATATACCCAAAAGAAACTGTGACTATTTATCACGGTCATTATGTTCCAATAATAAATTAGAAATAGTTAATTATGAGGATTGTGAAGTTATTTCGAATTCGGCACCTAATAAATTAGGATCTTTTTATATGAAACAATATATCAATTCTAAAAACAATAAAAACAATAAAAACAATAATATTCATATTTTAGGTAGTTCTATACCACATAGTAATTCTGCAAATTTTTCAAGTTATTTGCACAAATCCGTAAGTACCATAAAAGGTTTTTTTTCTAGTTAAATAATAAAGTACCATTATAAATAATGAAAAAAATCTATTATAAAGTTTCGAAAGATGTTTTTATAAATGAGATTAAATATAAAAATAAAGTTGACCTCATAAAAGCGGTTAAAAATGATTGGAATCGTTCCCTCGTTTTAATAAATAATATTAAATATTGCTCTTTTTATGATTTTTTACAAAGGATTCGATGTGATTTTAATGAATATTTGGAGATAATTTTATTATTATCGAATCAAAGTGCCCATTTTTATAATTATAATAAGATATTTTCAATACTATCAAAATACTCTTTTCATTTTTCTACAAAGTTAGACAATCCTGATACAAAATCGAAAATATGCACTGAATTTATAATAACACCTATGATAAAACAAGCCGTTATTAAAAATACATATAATATTTATAAAATAGAAAATTCTGTTAAAATTTATAGGATTCTTAAAATAACATCTATTATTAATTTAAGTTTAAATAATCCTATAATGGTTGTCTTGGAATTTATTGATGAATAAACTGATTTTTAATCTTTTTATTCTTAAACATCATTGTTTCCTGCATAGCATCATATATATTACTTTTGCATTCGATAATGAAGTCTTTATCAACAAGTTCTGGATGTTCTTTTAAAATTTTATCTAAATCTTGTTTATTTTTAGTTGGACATAAAATCTTTTTTATTCCCGCCATTTTACCCCCGCTTACTTTCGAAGAAAGACCTCCTATAGGCATCATTTCTCCATTTAAATTTATTTCACCTGTAATACCTATATCGTTTCGTATAGGGATATCACATAAAAGCGAAATTATTGCTAATGTTATTGCAGTTCCTGCGGAAGGACCATCCTTTTTTGTCGCGCCTGCTGGACAATGGATATGTATACCAAATTTATTATTTTCATCCATAATGTCTTTTAATATTTCTTTTGGGATTATACTAAGTGCTAATGTTTTAGCAACTTCCATACTTTCTTTCATTACGTCACCTTGCATGCCTGTTAATTTTAATTCAAGGTGTGTGTTTGTAGCGAATTTTTTACTTTCAATAATAGTTATTCCACCTAAACCGGCGGTTGTCGCAAATAAACCATTAATTGTACCAATTCTAGGTTTTGAATGGATTTTTAAAATTTCATTTGAATTGTAGTCTTCGAATATCTCATCAATATATTTTTGTGTTATTGTAAAGGGTATTATACTATAATCAACAAGGGATTTGAGATTGACATCCCTATAAACTTCATATAATTTCTCCTTTAGTTTTCGAGCGCCTGCCTCATAGGTATATTTATTAATAATATATTCAATTTCCTTATTACTTATATGTATTTCTTGATCGGTATATCCTATATTTTCTAATATTTCAGGGATGAGATGTCTGTTAGTTACAATCACCTTTGATTTTATATCGAGAGGTTTTATTTCAATTCGATGTATCCTATCTAATAAAATCCTATCAATTAATCCGGGGTCATTATAACTAAAAATTATTAAACACTTTGATATATCAATCTTTATTCCGCTGAAATATTTGTCCATAAAGGCTGAATTTTGCGATTTATCAGTCATATGAGTCAAAATTCCAATTAATTCTTTACCATGTTCTGTTCTTGATATTTTATCTAATTCATCTATATAAATAATAGGATTCATGCATTTGGATTCCATTATACCATCTACAATTCTACCCCAAGTTGAACCGACATACGTATAATTATGTCCTTCTAAAGTGGAACCATTCGAAGAACCGCCTAATGGTATAAATATAAATGGTCTCTTCTCTCCAAATTCATCTTGTAAACAATTAGCGATGCCTTTTTTTGCCAAAGTTGTTTTTCCTGTCCCTGGAGGGCCTTCTAAACCAAAAATATATCCATCATTATTCCCATTAATCCATTGGGCCAGCATTCTTTTAATTTGTATTTTTGCTGTATCTAAACCATATATACTATCGTTCAGAGCGATGTCTATATCCGCAAAATATTTATTTTGAACCACTGTATAATTAGCATGTTCATTTTTTATGCATTTAATATAGTTCCCTAATTTTTCACTTTCATTTGATAGTGGAACAATTGAAAACAGTTTATTTAATTTTATTTTAGAAAAAAGATATTGAATTTTATTATATTTAACATTCGAATTAATAATAAGGTTTATCAAATCACTTTTTAATTTGAATTTATGAGTAATTGTAAGTTTATTCAAAATATCTTTCAGTTCTTTTATTTTAAAATTTTTCGATAAAAATATAATTAATTCGCCCTTTTTATAATATTGCACCAATGTAATATTATTATTTAAGTTACATAACCACTTATTTAATGCTATACTGAAATTATTTATAATGAATGGTCGGTCGATTACATTAAATTTTTTTAATATAGTAAATAATTCTTCTGTAGATTTCAAATCACTGTCAGTAAGAATATTATTTTCCTCTAATAAACGTAATTCCTCGACGATCATATTTTTATATTTATTAATATTTATTAGTAAATCATCTAATTTTCTTTTGATAATTGTTCTCTTATAAATACCAAAAGGTATTTTAAGCAATCCCTCTAAATATTGGGTGGCTTTATTATTACTTTCACCTGGTTTACCGGAATTAATATCTCGTAATTTGTCGCGCGCCTTTGACTTTACTAAGTCAGTTGTTTTCATTAAATGTATTTTTTTTTCATATGGTATTTCACTGGATATATTTTTAGTCTTTTCTTTATCAATTTTATATTGAGTTATATTTAATATATGGCGGATATCCCAATGGAACACCTCTAAAATATTCTTAATTTTTAAAACATAATCATTACTGCTCATAAGGTCGATTAATAAATTGGCAATATACCCACTATTGTTATCCGAAATATCCATTGCCAAATTTTTTATAATATTATATCTTTGTAAATCTTCCGAAAGGATAAAATTTTTTACTATTTTAGATACAGTCCAATTTTTTAATTTGAGGTTATCATTATAATGACTTATGCAATTATTGCATATTTGTGAAGGACTGTTTATATTAAACTCGCTAATAGATAGAGTTTTTAAGTAATTCATTTTAAATTCCACGTTAATATCTAAATTTGTTATTAGATTTTCAAGTTCTAAATATTTTTCTCTAAATATATCATTCCTACTATAACTATTTAAATGATCATTAATAAAATATCCAAACAAAATTAATAATTTATTACCATAGGGTATATATATTTTGGCGCCCAAAACTTGAATATTAATATTTTTTACAATAGTATTATATTTGTTAATGGTTGGTTTGTTTATTTGATAAGTGGTTAAAGTAACACTATGTTTTTTTATATTCTTCCCATATGTATTTAATACAAAAGATATGTTATTTTTATTTTTTGATATATACGACTCTATTCGAGTAACATTAAAAAATTTATTATAATATTGAATATATTTTTCATATGGAGGCGGTAGTTCAACTTTATCTAAAAATAAATCAATACTTTGGTATATATCGACGAGGCCTATAAGTTGTGTCAATTCTATTAGACCTAATTTTATTTTAGCCATATCCAAATACAATCTAAATTTGGACATTTTATACAACGCCTGTATATTAAATATATGTGGGTACGGGGTGATAATATTATTAATATAATGAATTGTTTTCAGGGCTTTTCTATAAATTTTTAAAGTAATAATATCTTTATTATTAATTTTTTTCATTATAGTAAATAAAATACCTCGGAAAAATGTTAATTCAATTTGTATATTATTTTTAAAACTTAAATATTTTCTCCACTTGCGTTGAATTTTGACACTGGCTGCATTTTGTTTCACTAATGACATTACTATAATATGATATAAAATTTTAATAAAATAAATTTGATTTCATAAATTTAAAACTAAAATGTAATTATTAATTAAGATGGTTAAAAATAGAGGTGGGAAAAAAACCAAGGGCAAATCGAGGAAGACTTTCCGGATGAAAGAATTAGGTATTCAAGATTTAAAAAAAATAGATAATCAAGAATATGCTCACGTTTTGTCTGTTTTTGGCGATGGCCGGTATGACCTTATATGCTATGATAAAAAAAAACGTTTAGGTATTTTGCGCGGGCGGGTAAAGAGAACAGCACGTATCAATAAGGGTGATTTAGTATTAGTATCTATTAGAGAGTTTCAAGATAATAAATGTGATATACTCGCTGGTTATTCTCAAACCGAGGCCGATAAATTAATTAAAGAAAAGGAGGTTTTCTATTCCTTTGTTAAATCCGGAGAATTAATACAAAATCTTAAAGACGATTTTGCTGAATCCGTAAGTGATGACGAGGAAGAAGTTAATAATCATATTACGGGTAATACTGTTAATCAAACTGGACTGAATATTGACGATATCTAAATTTAAATAATTTGATATTTTTTTATTAAAGAAAAGATTGTTATTATGAGCAATGGGAATACCTAAATTTTTTAGATATATCACAAACAAATATTCAAATATTATTGTTGATAATATTGATGAATTGCATAACCTTTTCTTTGACTTGAATTGTCTTATACATCCTTGTGTTCAACAGGTAATAAAAGACCATCCAGATTTAGTTATAGAACATAATAAAAATCTTTTAAAACATACTATAGATGAAAGTACTAGCTTTGAAAAAAAAACATATGAAGCAATTTCGAAATATTTAATGTACTTAATAACATTTTCTAAACCTAGAAAATTAATTTATCTTGCTATTGACGGAGTAGCCCCGCGTTCAAAAATGAAGCAACAGCGTTCTAGAAGATTTAGAAGCATTTTGGAAAAAAAATTGAAAAAGGAAATAAACTATAAATATGATAAAACGTCAGTTGAATTTGATACTAATTGTATTACTCCTGGAACAGTTTTCATGAAAAAATTAAGCAATTTTTTAAAAACATTTATTGATACAATACAACCAGAACTTAATGTTAAAATTATTTTAAGTGACGCTGGTCGTAAAGGAGAGGGAGAACATAAGATATTACAATATATGAAAACCAATTGCACTGAGGATATTAGTTGTATTTATGGATTAGATGCCGATTTAATAATGCTATCCCTTATAAATGAATGCCCAAAAAGTTATCTTTTAAGAGAAGCTATTCATTTTGGAAAGGTCGATATGGAAGAATTATTATTCTTTAATGTAGAATTATTCAGTGAGAAACTATATATGAGTATTAGTGAACCAATTATTAAAAAATACACTCTTTTGAATCAGTATAACGATGAATTCATACAATTAGAATTAAATAAAAAACATATTATTAAAGATTATATATGTCTGTGCTTTTTAATTGGAAATGATTTTCTCCCTCATATTCCTGGGTTAGATATTAATAACAAGGGTATTGATACCTTGTTAAATATATATGTTGAAAATTTTATAGTTAAACCTTATTATTTAGTAAAGGAAGACAATAGTCTGAATTTTATATTCTTAAAGCAGATAATTATTAAATTATATGATAATGAGAATAAACTATTGGAAAATTATCAGAAGAAAAGTGACCGGTTCAGACCCAGATTAGATACGTCAAGTGATTATAATAGAGAAATATCTAAATTGAAATTTTACCCTATATTTAATAAGAATAATGCATTTGCATTTACCGATACTAATTGGCGAGATAAATATTATCGCTACTATTTTAATATTACAAATTCATATAAAAATAAGGATATGCTGTATGATATTTGCAAAAACTATGTAGACGGGGTTCAATGGAACTGCTATTACTACTTCGATAAGTGTATATCATATAGTTGGTATTACCAATATTCTGCTTCTCCTACACTAAAAGATTTATGCACATATTTGATAAAACGTGTTTACCCACCAACGTTTAATAATATTGAGTTTACTCCATTAGAACAATTATCAATTGTGCTGCCCAAAGAATCCGAACATCTGTGGTGCACAGGATATCGTGCGTTATCTAATACAAATGATTACGTCACCCTTAATTATCCTAAAAAATTTAAATTAGATATAATAAATAAAAAATATTTACATGAATGTGAACCTCTATTAAGTGATATAGATAATGGATATATTAAAAAGTTGTTTTCGAATATATCATTTAACAAAACTGAATTAATTTTAAATGAAAAAACTGAACCTTACATAAAATCTTAAACATATTTTTGAGAATAATAATTCCTTAAAAGTTTTACAGCTGTTTTTAAGTCAATTGATTTACCGGAACCTCCTTTCATATTATTCTTAGGTGATTTTTTTTTATCAGAAAAACTTATCCATCTAAATTGACCATCAGTAAAAAAAGCACCAAATCTATTATTTTTATATTTTCGAATTTCTGTTATTTCTCCGTGTTTAGATTCTAAATCATTGATATTTTTAATATTCATATCTTTTCCATCCTTGACTATTACACCATTGCGATCTGCTTTTTGTTTATAAGGCATTCTATTATATATTGCATAGATAATTTTATTTAAAATATAACATTTATAAAATGTTGCACTATTTTAAATCTCTCTATATCTTATGGGCAAGGATCAATTATTTAAAAAATATCCGTCCAATGAATTATATGAAAGTATTATAAGTTCCTTTGGCATTCAAGATATTGACAGTAAATACACATTTTCAAGAAACGATTTAAAACATCTTAAAACTGTAGAGAAAATTAATAAACTTAAACCATATTTAGAAAAATGTTATATCCCCTGTAAAGCTCGCACGTATTTAAATAATTTAACAGAAAAAAATGTTGTAACGGTTTTGAGACAGGTTATTAAAATACGAGGTTATTATATATCCTCGCGGGAAAAATATATAAAGGGTCATAAATATATTTTATACAAAATAGAGAAAAACGACAGTGATGATTATACTCCATTATCCACAACATTCGAAACAAATAAGGAGAAAAGTAGTAAACCGATTATAATAACATTTAATTAAATTATTTGTTGGCAAATAGGACATTTAATATTTCTACTATACCAATTATCTATACATTTATTGTGAAAATAATGTGAACATAAATTATTTTTTCTACATATATCGAATTCCTCATACTTTTCATTGCATATATGGCACTTCTCATCGGCATTCTCTATATTTTTATAAATAATAAGACTTGTTTTTTCTAACATTTCTTCTGTTGAAATATTTTGCGGGTCAAGTTGATTCATATTTTCTAAAGAATTTGCTATAGATGCTGTTAAGGCATCGGTAAGATCCATAACATTATTTATATTATCTAAGTCACTATGATAGTCAATAGTCGCATTTATCTGAGTAGTATAAGGTGTTGTATTTGACCTGTTGTTATAAATTGATGTATCGAAGTTATCAGTTGATATTGTTATATCTATTTCTTCAAATTCATCCTCTTGTGGTGATGTTTGTGTTTCTATAGTATTGGTTTGGGGTTGCATACTGTTATTTGACACTTTTGTGTTACTTTCTGCACCTAGTGTTGCACCATCATAATAATAATTATTTATTGTTGGGGTAACATAATAATTAATTGTCACATCACTTGTATCCGGTATGTGTTCTAAAATATTACTAATAACAGTATTATTCATTATTTAATATACTATTCTAATTTTTTAGATTAAAATAAATATTAAGAATTTTTATCACTATACTCAAATAATTTTTTTAATAGTATACCTGAACTATTTAATTCTTCTGCGTTCATTGTTAAAATATGTTTGTATTTAGAAGAATGCTGCAGATGTTTTATATCAAGTAATAACAGTTTAATGTATTTTGTTAATTTTATTATTGGATAATTATCGATTAAGTCTTCATTATTAATTATTCGTTCGTTAATACTTGAATTATTTGATATAGGCATATAGTGAATATTTGCGTCGCTATCAAGTTCCCATTCTAATTTTTTATTGAATTCGAAACTATAGGTAAACGTACTTGATTTACACATTAATTTTTCTAAAAGAAATTTTACTTGAGAAGTTTTCTTAATAGACGCAATCGCTGAAAAATCAAACCTATTAAAATATTTATTATGTTCTTGTTGTTTTTCTGAGAAAAAAATTAACTTACCATTTAAATAGGGATCATCATCTATATAAAATTTATGCATCACTATAGTTGAACAGGGTAACCATATTCCGCCATATTTGTAAATAATACTGTATTTAAGAATATTATTAAATAGATATTCCGACTTACTATTATTTAAAAACTCCATATATTCGGGCACAATAGTCCTAATTTTATCTTTATTAAAGACAATTACATTATAATGATTACCTAAATGTTTTTCAATTGTTCCTATACATAACTTAATAAGAGCAGAGGATGCAATATTTGGATCATTATATACCCATACAGTAAGTTTATTATTTTTATCCAAGCGGTGATCCTTCGAGAACGTATCAATATTAACATCAAAAGAGTTATTATCAAACATAATTATTACTATAATTAAAGCAATCGCTATAATAATATTTATCATTACTATATATTCTTATTTTTTTATGAGGTAATTTGTTAATTTCGCACAGACAAAAGTATTCTTATAAGTATTTATATGAAAACTTTTAATTCGCTATCTATTTGCCATATGGATTGTTGTAATATCTAAGAACTATATCGTGGAGCTGCCGCCTGCAACTCCTGAACACCCCCCACCCCTTCGAGCTCTAACGCGTCTTGCGCTTTTATAAGGGCAAACCCCGCATTCAACACTTCTGTCTTGGCGACAGCCAGCCGATCCTGCGCCTGCACCACTGCCGCCTCGGCGTCAGTCACCCGTGGCTGCGGCGCTGCATAGCTTTTAGTAAGACCAGCGTCCAACTGACTCTCTGGGGTACGTTGCAGGAGAGTGCTGGGTCCCGAAATCATGCCACGAGCTTGGAGGCGTTTTTCATCTCTACTAGGGCGCCAATCGAACGGCCGCCGAGGATGGGCGTCAGGTAACGGGCGCGGCCTACTGAACTCCGTGGGAGCAACGAAATCGTCATAGCGCGTCCTGGTCTCGCGCTCCTCCTCCTTGCGTGCGCGTTCTTCCATGACAAACTCGGGAGGATCTTCAATGGTCGCGGACTCGAAGTTGAACATCCCACCCATTTGATTCATATATTGTTGTATAAGTTTCGCTCCTTCTGGACTTGTAGTTTTATATACCGCGTTTGTGTGTGAATCAGTAATATAATTATATGACATTGTTTATAATATATATATATAAATTTAACACCTGTAGAAAACTATTCAATAAAATAAAAATTTATCGTTTACTATATCATTTCAATGATTTATAAAGTAATCGGTTATTAAGGTATTATTTTCACGTTTATTTTCTAATATTCTCAAAATATCTCGGAATAATATTTTAGCCGCTTCTTTACGTTTGCACTCCAACATATATTTAATGGAGTCATTTTCAGATTTACCCTTAGCCAAATATACATTATACTTATTATTAAATTCCGTAATATTTTTTGTAAATCCTGGTAATTCATCTAAACATAAAGCAAATATCTGTGATACTGGTTTCATGATTTGATTTGTGATATAAAATTCGTAATCTGGTTTCAGATTATGCTCTTTAATAAATTGAGGATTTTCTATCCGATCACCCTGTAATTTTACACTTTTCGCCGTTTGTATATACACATACGGGATACGGTCATTAATTTGCGGTTTATTACCTGGGTCACGTTCACCAATTCTATCCGCCAATACTTTATGAGCTATTCTATCAGGATCTTTGTAGAACGATGAGAGTGTTTTGGTTACAATTAACGTTTTCATAGGGTAATAATCTTTGATTAATTTTCGCAGTGATTTTTTTAAGAAGACAATTGCTGGTCTAATATCCTTTTCTTTCATAATCCTATCTATTATCCCGCCGTAAATGACCTTTACAATGGGAGCGTTGTCGCGTCTTTTTAGAACAATACCCATACTTTTTCTTTTATATTTATCGGGGTCGTGTTCGTATAAATTTCCAACATAACGCTTTTTACTAAGTAGAATAAATGGGTCAAATGTCTTTTCATATTCTAAATTTTGTGGTGCTCGTAATATATTTTTTTGGATTTTCTTTTCTGTATAAATAGCGAGTTCGATACTTCTTTTCCTAGCATCACGTCCAATTAATTTATCCCCCTTACCATCTAAACATTGGAATTCTACAAATATAGAGTCTGTATCTCCATATGTAATTTTATTTTTAAGATATATTGTTTCACCACTGTCCATTTTTTGGGGGTAATTGGTAGTATCTATTGCAAAATTTTTAGCAATAATTAACCGCTCTCGTCCTACGGCTGTAGTGGATGCGGCGATTTCTTTATAATATATATCACTAGTTTTTGCACCAAGTTGACCATACAAAGAGTTTGCCGTGACTTTAAACGCCTGTTGTAAACCATCTAGAACTTTTTGTTCAAATTCATTATATGTGTCCTTGATGTCGATAATGCTTTCTTTATTTATTGTTATAACCTCGCCATCTACTTTTATGATATTTTTATCACTATCATATAGTCCTTCTAATTCACCATCGCGAGTGTGAATAGTTTTGTATTTAATTTTCTTTCGTGTATTTTTACGGGCAGATAATAGATAATCTAAGATCTGAGGTATAAGTCCTTTAGAACCATCGCGATACTGAACGTACCTGACCGTTTTAGGGGGAAACAATTTTTCTTTCCCTTTGACGGCGCCGCCTGGAGTAAATAATGTTTTATATCTATCATATGTAATATCCTCGAAATCATAACCGGATTCATTTAAAAGTTCTCCACCTTCATCCCCTAGATATATTGGATTTGTAACAATTGTTTCATGCGATAAATTTACCTCAATCATTGACGATGGATATAGTGAACTATAATCCAAGACAGCAATGGGTCTATCAATATATATTCCAGGGTTGGGGTCCAATACAACTGCACCTTCATAACCTTCCTTGTCAAATGAATCTTTGTATAAGAATGGTAGAATATAATCTTTTGATTTCAAAAAGTAGGAAACCAAACTCAAAATTTTTACCCCCTGACCGCGATGTATAATCCACGACAAAGGATTTTTACAAACATTTGCCATACCAATATTATTAGTTAGGATTTCTAATTTATTAAGCAATTCAATGCATAATATAACATCCATCATACAGTACTTAGCAATTATAAAGCGGTCATGGTCACTGCCTTTTTGTAGTCTAAAAATATCTTTAGGGGTCACGTCGTCCTTTCCTAAGCACCATTTACAACTCTTCTCCAGGTCTAGTTCTATTTTACCATGAACCTCAAAAGTTTTGGTCTGCTTGTTTAGATTAGTTATCTCAAATTTTTTACCTTCCATATACTGGTTATCCAAATAACCATCCAATATATTAAATATAACGAAATTCTCATTGTTTAATCCTACGACGGATTTTGTAAATACTGTTGTCAAGTCGGAATCGGGAGCGTAAACTAACTTTAATATCTCCCCGTTAATAAAGGTCGCCGCTACATTATCTAATTTATACGAACCCAAATTATGACTTTTTCTTACAAGCGGTAAAAGATCCATTTGTATTCTCCCTACCATATCTACATAGTCTACATTAACTAATTCACCAGTATAACTTTTTTTCTGTTTAATTTTAAGTTTTGATTCATAATCTTTAAGTTTGCTCATTTTGGAGAATTCCTCTAGGCATCCTGTCTCATTTGCTCTTTTAAACAACCAAGGGATATCAAACCCATCAGTATTCCACCCAGTTATAACATCTGGATTTTCAGTTTGAATTATCTCGGTAAAGCGTACAAGTAGGGCGCTTTCAGTTTTAAATGATTCGGTTACAGCGTTATCCAATATGTCACACCCTTTTAACGTTAACATATAATTTTTATATGGGACGCGTGAACCGTAATTAACAAATGATAAACCTATTTGAATTGTCTGGTCACCTTTTACTCGTGGGAGTTTATTTGCTAAATCATCCTCTAATTCAGGATATTTTAAGTCACCCTCGTCATTTTCTAATTCATTATAATAACTTACTAATTTATCAATATCTCTTTGACTTACAACCTCGTCGAATTGGGGAGGGAATTTATCAGTGATACGCCTGTATTCCCATTTATAACGGTCAATTTCTACGTCGCCATCCTCAATTATTTCATTCTCTATAAGGCATTCCACTAATTTCTTATACGTTTTAGTATTATTAAGAATAATATTAATTCCCCCTATGCATTTAATATTATGATTTTTAATTTCTATACTATTGCGTGTATTACCTACAATTAAATACTCTGCTACACTGGATGAAATAATATTTCTAGAATATTTACTTATTTTATCAAATGATTTATAATATATTTTACTTATTCCAAGTTCACTATTTCCCTTCTTAAACGCCGCCAATAAACATTTATTAACGAATTTGACTTTATTATCTAATAAATTATTAGGATCATTTTTAACTAATTTTAGAAAAGCGTAATATATCTCACGCGATAGTTTTGTATAATCCTTTATTGGGAGTGGGAAATCGCCATGCGCGGAATCACATTCTATATCAAATGCCATGATTTTAATATTAGTATTACCCCGTTCCTCAATTTTTTTTACACTTTTCCAATCACATCGAACTGTACTATCACAAGTAGTATCAATATCAATATTTTTATAGTTGTTTGATTTTATCTGCACCCATCCCACCGTATCAATATCGCGGTGATGAATAAATTTTAATAGAGGGTCTACCATATTATCGTATAACTCATATTCAACAGGTTTTTTTGTTAACCCGAGAATCCTGACTTTAGCGGGTTTTAGTATAGATTTGTCTTTATATATTTGCACTCTTTTTTGAAATTTGGAAACAGCATTTCTCATAGCGCCCTTATTATTAAACACAAATCGTATAAACTTATATTTTTTTTGTTTGTCGAAATTTCTAAAACTATGACGTTTAACTATCGAAGTTCTAAGAAAACAGTCTTTATATTTAAATTGCATTTTATCGCGTACCCAGTCTTCCAATAAATTTTTTTTGGCTTTACTAAAATCATCCGAAACTTTAATATAGAAATACGGTGTAAAATTTTCTACTTTTACTGTATATGTTTTGTCTTCGTGGTCTTTACCGAATAATGAAATTACAAATCGACTGGCGTCCTTTTTATTGTAAGATTTTTTATTATCGTAACTCTTAGATGGTGTAAAATCTAATATTTCATCAGCTGAATGCCAACTAATAATTTGGAATTCTAATTTAGACATATTAATTAATATTGTTTCAGTCTTTAATTAAAAAATCAAATTGTTAATATTTACAACGTAGTAAAAATCTAATTAAATTATTAATTAAGAAATAAATTTATTTCTTATACAATATTAGTAGGGATGATTGAATTAGTATTTGTTATAGTTATAATAACAGTCTTATTAATATTGTTTTTATACTATGAGTACCAATATGCTGAATTAACAAAAGTTAAATCTGCTATAGACAATAAAGAATATTTGGTGAGAAATAGAGAAAATAAACAAGCGGGAGCGGATTTATTAGCAACAGTAGTAAAAAATATTGATACACTGATTAATTATACTAAAAATAAAGGTACTTTCAGTACATTGTATAAAAAATATAATTCTAATAATATATCGGAATCGCTTTCTAATTCTAAATATACATCTTATTCACTTAATAAAGGTGAAAAAATAGTTTTATGTATACGACATAAAGATGAAAAGGAGAGTTTAGTAGATTTAAATACATTGATGTTTGTAGTATTGCATGAATTGGCCCATCTTGAATCTAAAACAGTTGGTCATAATAAAGAATTTTGGGATAATATGACAGAATTATTAAAAATAGGTATTAAACTGGGTATCTATAAATATGTTGATTATAAGAATAGTCCCATTAAATATTGTGGAATTAATGTAACAGCAACCCCTTTAAAATTATCTTAAAAAAACTACTATAGAAAAAATTAAAGTTAGTACTATATATTTAATTAACATAGCAATTAATTTTCTCGTTTTAATTTTAGTTTTACCGATTTTAATTGACGAGGGTTCTACGTTTTTTACATAAATATTATATAAACTTGTATTACTAATCAACATATTAATTATTATAGTTATCACAATGGCTATTTCTAATCTTAAGACATTTCTAAGAGTAAAATATACTCTCTCCATGTGAAATAATTTTTCTGCTGATAATACATTGAACCCAAAAGTAGACGTATTAATAACAAATTTTTTTAACGGAGTAGGTTTAATAGATTCCATATTCACTTATATTATATATAAATAAAAAAGTTTTAAAAATTAATAGATATATTTTGTGTATATATATTAATTATGGAACATGATAATAATTATAAAATAATGAAAGTTATATACAATATCTTTACTAAGAAAATTCCTTCTAATGCGGAAACCTATAAAGATATATTAACATCTATAAATATTAAAAATATCGATTCCGAAATTCCCAGTACGATTATAAATAAATTAGAGCAACTCTATATTAAACCCAAAAATATAGACCAAATTATGTTTTTGTTTATAGGCGAATTAGACAAATATGAAGGTATTACAACTACTATATTAAATGATTTTAGTCAGTTTATAATAACTGGTAAAAAAATTTCGACTTATAAAAATTTAAAAATTTTAAAAAAAGCGTTTGGTACTAACTTTAACACGGAGTTAAATATTACATCCCAAAGCGGCGAATACTTATATTCCAAAATATATTTTATAGATAAACATATATCAAAAATAAATACAATTAACGAAGTAGAAAATATTATATGCACTTTTATAAATACTAAGATCCGAACAAATACTCAAATAAAAAAACGAGATAAGGACCTTGAAGTTAATAAAATATTATTGTATACTGATTGTCACGTTGATAATATCATACTTAAAAATGTCCAAAGTAATATTATGCTAACTCTTAAAAATAATAATTTTAATTTCAGAGAGGTTGAAAATTTATTGGCAAAATATTATGTACCTAAACTAATTATAAAAAAAATAAATAGTGCCCTTTATTCCAATAAATTTATAGACGAAAATATCCCGGAAATAATTACTAATAAAATAATTAATGTTTTAATAAAACTCGGCATACGGTTCCGGACTATTAATATTAATAAATTTGGCGCCACAAAATTTACAGTGAGCGATTCAAGTATTAATACAAATATTTCTGCGTATTTTGAAAAAGATACTGTTTACACTTCTTTTAACGACGAAACTCCTATAAAATCCACAAAATTATTAGGAGATTTAACTGCCTCTGACATATTATATTTTTACAATTATAAAAATGTTAAGGCTGTTTATAATGATGCTGATATTTTAGATTGGTGTTTTCCTTTTAGAAAGAAAACAAAAGAAACGTATCAATATAACGATACTCCAGAGATACTCGATAAATACACAAAAACTGATTTAAAGTTGGAAAAGATATTAATGACCGATATTAAAAATACGTGTATTTTATCACAGAATCAACATTCATTAATAGATTTATTTAATAATATAGAATTGTCATTTGATATCCCCTTTGCTAAATTCAATGATATCCAGGGTTCGGATGAAGTGTGTAAATTATTTACTCCAATATTAAAACAAAATGGAAATTTAAAACCTCTTATTCGTAAAAATACACTTAAGAATTGGTGTAGTTTTAACTGCATCGATTTAAGTCTTGACAATTTAGACCAACTGCGCACCAATAAAAGAGGGCGGAAAAAGAGTAATGCGTCTGATAAAAAAAGTGTTCAAAATAAACTACCACAAATTATTAATAAAAAAGTTATTTTGTTTTTTAAAATTAAATTAAGTGAAATATTGTCGACCAAAAAATACAAGGGTAAAATTTACAATTTTATTAATGATAAATTGGCAGCAAACATAATCCATTCCAAGGGTGTTCAATTAGATATTAAAAAACTATATAGTTTAGATGACACACCAATTTCCATGACAGACGCGTCTATAAATGACGAAGTATTATTTAAAAAGAAAAAAATATTATATGGTGACGTTCTTTTATATAATATTGAACATAGTGGAAAAACTCTTATGAATGTTCAAATAAATACAGTTAATTTAAAACATTACGACCTATTTAATGACAGTGAAACCTTTATTGAAAAAATAAATGATTTTTTAAAAAATAAAATTATCGGGGATAAATTTTATACTGGGAAATTCGTAATTTCATACAACGATTTAAACACCCCTATAGTCGATATAGAACCTTATTACAATATAACTGATTATAAAATATACTATCATTTTATTATACGTAGTGATACTAATTTTAGTATTATTAATTCAAGAATAAAATTAATAGATGTTATAAATAGAATCTCTCCGTTTATTACCATTGATGATATATCATCAAAATTTAAAGTTGGTGAAACAGTAGTATATCTAGGTGACGACGACATTAAAAATTGTACAATTGATTTATATAATAGTGAAAACGGTACCTATACTATTAAATTGAGTAATAAATCTATAATTGATGAGGTGGAATATAAATATTTAAAAAATCCTAATAACGACTCTATAATAATTAATTTTAGACATAAAATATTTACGTATGGTGAAAAAAATACTATCGTAATTGATTTTAATAATAAATATACTAATTCGGCCAAATCCAGTGACCCATATGATACCCGCAAGAAGGTGAATTGTATTATTATGGGTTGTTCCAGCAGTCTTGCTCTGCGTTATATCAAGACTATTATTAAACAGTGTTTTTTAAAACTTGAAGAGGATATTTTAGAGGAAACCTCCGAAATATCCCCTGAAATTATGGAAGAAACTATGATTGGTCTTAAAGCAGAGGGTGGGGGGGACGACGATGTGCTTGAAGATGATTCGGATGATTCGGATGATGATTCGGATGATGATTTGGGTGATGATTCGGATGGGGAAAGTATTAATTCCCCATCCGGGAGTGAAAGTGAAGAATATGAAAAGACTGCCGACGAGGAGGATAGTGAAAATGAGAGCGACGACAGTGAAACACTTGATTTAGATGACAGTGAATCAAGAAAAGAACATAGTGGTGGTATTAATAAAAAAACTAAAGAAAAATCAGATGGGGCATTTTTAAACAGATTATATCAATATGATGAAGACATATTTGCTCCCAGTTTTCCCGACGGCGATTCCGAAATAGTATTTGATAAATATGATAAAGTTTGTCAATCAAGTCGATTACCTAAAGTTTTAAATCATGCAGAAAAAGAGGAGGTAGATAGGATTGATAGAGAATTGGAAGATAAACTGAGGCAAGAACCTGGCAAGGAAAATATTGAAATTAAAAGTTATGGGTTTGGTCCGTTTGATCGCGATTGCGAATATCAATCTAAAAAATCCGGATTTGATAAAAATAAACTATTTTTTGATTCTAAACTTGTAGATGACGCCTATATTGATAATTATGGCGATGATGAAGAATATAAAGAAATTGTAAAACTAATATTAATAGATAAGAAGTTTATTTTAAATAAAAAGGGTGATAGCGATGATGATGCCGAAATTAAATGGTCATTCACGTATAGTGATCCATCTACAAATAAACGTATTCTAAAAAAAGATTTAAATTACAGGCAACTGAAACAATTATTTAATGATAATGAGCACATTCGGGGTCAAAACCCTCCCGTTTCCGCCGCCACTCAACAAAGTTCACAGGGATTAGCGGAAGTAAAAACTTATCCTATCAGCAAAATATGCAATGTCCGAATTCCACAGCCTAAAGATTTATCTCATATAGAAGCCGATTATAAAAACTTATTGAATAATACTACTGGTAATGTGAAAAATGTAGGCGCTATGAAATGTAAATCAATTAAATATGGTACCGATAAGGATGATTCTCTAAATTGGTACATGTGTCCCAGATTATATGATAGGGAAACTAATAGACCACTTCACTGGAGAATGTTGAAATATACTAAAATTTCAGGGAAAACATTCGAACCCTTTGATTGGGCAGATGAAAAAAATTGGCGAAAAGCAAAACATGATTTAACATTAGACATTATGGATTTTAACCCTGAATATCCCCAAGATAACCCTGAACCTGACCGACTATGGGTGTATCCTAAAAGCGGCGGAGTGGGCGGCGGAGGAGCATATTTTTATCCAGGTTTTTTATCTCATACTAAACACCCTCTGTCAATTAGTAGAGAGGCGCAAAATAAAGAACCTATATTCCCACCATGTTGTTATCAAAAATATAGTAATCGTTTTAGTGAATTACTTAATCCCGAAACACCTAAAAATGTGAATAAGTGTGGGGAACCACTTAATCGAAGCGGTGATAAGTATTTTACTATAGGTACTGGTATCGAGGGCAATTTAGGTAAAAAATTAAATAAATTATTTAATCAGGAAGAGTGCAATGGCGCAAACGGATTTATACGAAAGGGTATAGACCAGGGTCCAGATTCTTATTTTAATTTAATATTTGATATCCTTGATTTGTCAACTAAAAAATATAAAACAAGTATAACAAAAACAAATAAAATAAAAGATACTATCGTCAATACCATTACCAATGAATATACTAATAATAGAAAGGTTTTTTTTAATGATATTAACGGGGGGTTTTTAGAAATTTTATTTAGGAAACGCGATACAGTTGATTCCTTCCAAAATTTTATAGAGTATACTTTATCAGAAGACGTTAAAAGATATGACTTATTTTATGAAATAACCACGTCCCCTCAATTTATTAAAAATTGCACTAAAAAATCTAATGATTTAATTCTTATAGTATTCGAAGTTTATAAAAGAAAAAATCAAAGTTCTTATAGTATTAAAATAAACTGTCCATACTTTTCACGAAAACTATCTGTAAGTTTACAAGATTTAATTACTGATGATACCCGTGTAGCATTTGCCATAAAGTATAATTCCGTAACAAGTAGAGGATTAGAATATATATTCGAACCTATTTACTATAAAAAAAGTGGTAGTAATATAGATGATAATCAGATAATAAAAACTTTTAAAATCAGTGATATTAATAGGGTTGACCATACTAAGCAAACACTTTACTTGAAAAAAATAAAAAACATAATCGACAAATTTAAAGATAAATGTTCTACTGATCCCGATAATATTACATTAGATTTAATCCCAACCCGAAATATGATTACATTTAGAAAACTAGAAAATTTTATCCGTACGGACTTAATTATTTTAAAAAGGGAGAATATATACCCATCACATATTATTAAAGATAGTAATAATAAAGTATCTGGAATAAACTTCAAATACAACAGTAAAATATATACTATCCCTATATTTCCCGAATCGATTGTAATGAATAAACTTCGGTTACTAACACTGCACGTTGATAATTATTATTATGACGGTGCACCGAAATTTAAGATTGATGGGGAAATTATGCCAAGTCAAGTACCTAACCTATCGGAATATGAAATATTTTATAATAATATTGAAAATATTTCTAAGGAGAGTAAAAGTTCCCGCGTTATAAATATTAAACCTCTTAAATATTTCGGAGTTTTTACTGAACCAACCCAGTCGCAACCATCTAAGATAAATTTAGATGTAAAGGGGTTTTCAACATCCTTTCTCTCTGCGGATGACGACCGAAATGATATAAATATTGAACGAACTTTGGTTTATATACCTTGCAATGGGACTGTTAAAAGTTTATCAGAAGACCAAATAATTTTCAATTATAATATAGTTGATAAATTTTTAGAAATGAATGAAACAAAATCAAATAAAATACAACCTATACAACCTATTGAAATAGGCGAGGGTGCCGAACATACGTTGTACCATTATTTAAAAGATACTGATGATTTTGGAGTAAGTATTATGTATCTAGATAATTCAGGTATTGTCGGTGGGACAAAAATAGTTTTAATCAAATCTAATGCAGGGGTGTTTATACCAATAATGCCCTTAGATAAAACTTCTACTACTTGGGATAATTTAAATTTTACAGGAATTGTTGAAAATTTATATATAGATCAATCTAAAACAAAATTTAATAAAAGTATCAAAATAACAGAACCCCTATTGAATTACTGTCAAAAAATCAAAGATTTAAGTAAAATTACTAATTTTAAGTTGCCCATTTTTATTAAAAATCTAAATATAAATAATATTAGTGATTCGGGTAATAATAAACCCACTCGTAATAGGGCCGGGGAAAAAATTATTCGCCTCGGAAGAACAAGTAAAACATTTCTGTCGTCTGTTTATTTGGAATCAGGAATAATTTCGGAATTTTGGGGAAGCAATGATGTACAACCGCTTGAGATAGTAGTAGTAAACCCCGTTAATCAAAAAAAATTAGAAGTAACGGCTGTTGAAACCGATACCGGTAAATATATTATCAATGAAGTAAAGAAATGTAATTTAAATTTTTATACACAGCGTTATATAAATGATAATAATTTAAATATATCACTTGACTTTCATAATGAATTCCAGGCCAGTAAATTCAAATATGACTCTATTATTTATGAGGTATTAATAAAAAAACTTAATGAATTTTTTTCACGACAATTGAATAAATCTGTTAAACAAATAAAACTATTTATTCAAAAAATAATAAATAAAGATTTGTCAAATAAATCACTGCACCAGGATATAAAAAAACGTTTGCTTTATCCATTACTATATGAAATCATAAGTATAGTCACTAAACCTGTAGATTTAGAAGGTATATCGGAATACCCCCCTATTAATATAGATGTGCTTTCTAATATAGAATTTGATGGATTAGTTAATTTAGAAGATTTAGAAGATTTTGAAGTAGATGATGTAGATAAATATATTATAAAAAGTTATGCATTAATAAATAATGACACTGTTTTATCATCTATTGAAACTTTACCTGATGCGTTGAAAGAACATAACGAATATAAAAATGCTAAAAATGATTTGGATTTTACTAAAGTCACTAAATTATATTATGCGTTAAAAGAATATTATCGTGGAAAAAATTATTTAAAATTAGAAATATTAGACGAGACGCCATTGGACGGTGACCAAAGAAGTGAAATTTTAAAGCATAAATTATGCAATAATATAATTTATAACAGTTTCATACAAGAACAGGTATTTGGAACATATAAACCTAATATAACTACGAATTCTCGATTTAAATATAATATCGGTTTTGAAATCCTTTTTACAAAAAGCGAAAAAAATAATTATGAAAAATTAAACTCCTTGTATGCTGTAACTAAACATAAATATTTTAGAGACATTAAATACCCTTCTGTTAAAAACTTGAAAAAAGGTAAAATTTATAAATTTAAAGAAAAGGGTACATCTAAGGTCATCCCCTTTTTATATAACTTTCGTATAAAATAAATATTAATATAAAGACGTTATTCTTTATAATTTATATTACAATGAATACAGAGCAAGAAGATATGAGTAATTATAAATTCTTATTTAAAACAGTTCAAGCCAGCGCCATCCGAACACTAATAGAAGCACTTAAAGAGATTTTAACAGATGTTAATTTCGAAATTACTAAAGACGGTATAAAAGTTATTGCGATGGATTCCTCACATGTTTCACTCATTTATATGAAATTATTAGCAGAAAATTTTGAAAAGTTTTATTGTGAAAAACCGATTGTATGCGGTATATCAATTGTACGATTATTTAAACTTCTTAAATCGATGTCCCCAAATGATAGTTTATGTATGTTTATAACTAATATGGAACCGAATGATTTACAGATACATATAGAAACAAGTGAGAAAGGTCTACGTCATAAATTTTCTCTCAAATTAATGGATTTATATTTAGATAAAGTTGAAATACCCCCCGCCCAATTTAGTTCAGTATTAAGAATTCCATCAGGGGACTTTCAGAAATTATGCAGAGATATGAATAATTTAGGGGATGAACTGGAAATTAAATCAAGTGGCAATCAATTAATATTTTCGATTTCAAATGATTGGATGGAACAGGAAACTATTATGTGTGAATCTAATAATGGGGGGATGGAATATCTTCAAAATTTATCCCCGGACGAAGTAATTCAAGGGGTATTTTCAATAAAAAAACTTGTACTGTTTACTAAATGTACAAGTTTATGTCAAAATATTGAGGTTTATCTTAAAAATGATTATCCAATTGTAATTAAATATAGTATTGCTAATTTGGGTGAAATTAAATTTTGTTTGGCTCCCAAAAATAACGATTAACCCATTAAATATGCTATATCATCCAATTTAAATTTATTTTTTAATACATATATTAATAATTTTTTCTCTTTATTAATATCTATAATTTGGTTCGAACTTATTTTGGAATTTATTTCATTGCATATGTTTTTCATAATTATATTATATCGTACAATCTTGTTTGCGTCGATACCCACCACCTTACCATTATCGGAAACCCCTATTATATAAATACTGGTTCCCGAACCTTCTATTATCCTAAACTTTAATTGAGTTGCATATTTTTTAATTTTTTCAGGTGTCATATTAATAAACTCTCTTTTATATTCAATATTACCCCAATATTTTTCAGCATCCATATAAAACGACATTATATTGTTATATTGGTTTAGTTATAAATAAATATCTATTAGATAATAGATATTACTTAAAAATTTGATTTTTCGTGAAACTTATAATGGTTCAGTATAACCGATTACTATAGTACCTTAATAATCAAACCACTAATGTCCAACCTTGCATGCTCTAACCACGTTGGCCGCGACTCAGATGGAAATCGATTGCCACCCCCACCAGCAGCACATATTGTCGGTGCAGCAGTGGATCGGTCAGGTTCAATGGTCTCAATGGAAGGAGCACCACCCCATCAGATTATGGAGCAAATGAAACAGCTTTCTGCTACAGCGAAAGAATTTAATGTACCCACATTCTTTACTCTTGTGGCATTTGATAATAGAATCGAGGTCCCAATTAATCAACTAAATTTGCTAACAGACAAACTCCCAACACTCTCCTTTCTCCAGAAACATTTAGCCCCGCGTGGTATGACAAAACTATATGATTCGGGAATCACAACAATTGATATGATTAATGACCAGCGACGTACCTATATTGCCAACCTTTCGAAAACTGCTGCGGCGTTGAAACCTGATATCAAGACGTCCTATATTCTTTTGACAGATGGGGAAGATAATTCATCTGGGTTTAATGGACAGGAGCGGCACTGTAATGCTCTTAGTGAAATGCGTAAGCAAAATGGTACTATGGCGATTTTCCTTGGAGCAAATATCGATGCTTCAAAGACGGGCGGAGACCTCGGATTTTCAAAACATACGTCTATACAGATGCCCCCTACATTTGAAGGAGCCACCCAATGTCTCCGAGCGGTAAGTCATACCCTCCGGCGTGCGACAACTGGTTCAAACGACTGCTCTATAGATATTGAACCTGTAGAAGACCCACCAGTAAATTTTTCGCAGCCACCACAGTTTTTGACCCAAGCAGTACTTCTCCGTCAATAATAACTGTAATCATTTACACAAATAATCATTATTTTTTATTAAAGTAATGTTAGTATTACGAGTTCCTTAACAATGTGAATAGGTTTTGTTGCTTACAAAACTATATTTAATGCAATTAATAGCTATTAAATATAATAACATTAATATCGGTTTAAGAATTATTAAATATAATCATTTATAATAATGATTTTAAATACCCCAAATGGACAAATTTACATCAGTTTTAATCAACTTAAAAATTATTGTTGTTTTGGAACTGATATAGGCTTTTATGTTTATCAATTGGCACCTTTTAAAAAAATGGTCTCCAGAAAGATTGATGGAGGAGTTTCTATGGTGAAAATGTTACACGAATCTAATATTTTTATTTTTGTAGGAAAAAGTAAAACGAACTTATATCCGCGGAATAAGTTAATTATTTGGAATGATGAAAATAAATCAGTTTTAGGAGAAATAAATTTTAATTCAGATATTAAAAATGTAAATATTACAAAAGAATATATACTTGTTTTATGCAATAATAAAATCTACATATATCAGTTTGATAATTTATCATTGGTTCGGTCTGTAGATGTTAGTTCGAATGATATAATCATGGGAATGGGAATAGAAGGTTCTAAGTATCTTATTTACACTAGTGATGAAAAAGGTGTTGTTACAATTACTAAATTTGACGAAGATTATTTTCAACAAATAACTGCACATCAAAATGAAATTGATATATTGCGTGTAAGTAATGATGGTAAATATTTAATTACAGCATCAACCAAAGGCACCTTAGTTAGAATATTTGATATTAATTCGGGTGAACTCATACAAGAAGTTAGACGAGGATGCGATCCTGTTAAAATTTTAGATTTAAGTTTATCAAATGATAATAGTGTTTTATTAGTGAGTTCAATTAAGGGTACGTTGCATTTATACAATACTCATTTGAATGAAGATTGTGATATTAAAAATAAGTCGTGGGATGATTATGGTATGAAATATATTAGAAATGTTTTACCTGATTATTTTAATTCTCAATGGAGTTTTAGTCAAATTTATTTAAGTGGAATAGAAACTTTTTCCGTCGTCGATAATACTGCTAAAAAAGTGTATGTATTGGGTAATAATGGTCAATATTATATAGTGGACTACGAGGACACACTAAACCCTGTAATCGAAAAAACTGTAAAATATATTTCGGATGAAAGTGATCCGTTTAGTGAAAGATCGACCACAATAAGATAATTTTATGTATTATATATATATGACATATAGTAAAATTATTAATCCCGAAACTGGAAGAAAAGTATCCATAAATGGACGATTAGGTAAAGAAATTTTACAACGATATATAAATGTTTTAGTTGGAGGGTCTGCTAAAAGACAGGCAGATCTTCGCCGTAAATTAACACAAGATTCGGCGAAACTATCAGCGAAACGATCAGCGGTTCTCGCCCAGCACGGAGTTACTGCCACCAATGTACTCAATGATTTTGAGAGTGAAATAAAGGCGATGAAGTACATAAAAAAACTGAATGCTAGTAATCCAAACACTAAACGCCCTCTTATAAGCGGACCCACTGAAGTTAAGCACACTTGCACTATAAATAATGCTGCTGACGGAACATTTATTGATGACCCAGAGGGTTGCGCCGGACTTGATAAATTATATCCCTCTCAATCCAACCCCAAACCCAAACCCAAACCCAAACCAACCCCATTTCTTGTTT
>Ga0209710_1000319_pt1 | contig 49533 bp, 55 predicted proteins | sample ArcticOcean_MG_C_5_FD_187436 | JGI IMG/M metagenome (GOLD analysis project Ga0209710, IMG submission 187436) | Marine microbial communities from western Arctic Ocean - ArcticOcean_MG_CB4_138 (SPAdes) (version 2) | ecosystem: Environmental > Aquatic > Marine > Oceanic | place: Arctic Ocean...
CCCCGTAACAGTCAAATCATCATAGACCAAAACGTTCCCCGTAACAGTCAAATCATCAGAGACCAAAACGTTCCCAGTCACAGTTAAGTTCGAAGAAACGGTGGCATTCCCAGTCACGGTCAAGTTCGAAGAAACTGTGAGTTCACCCCCCACCTCTACATTTGCGGTGGTGACGAAACCAGTGGTCGCATTCGTGAACTGAAGTGTGTTCGACGTGACGTTCCCATTTTCGGCAATTTGGTGGAGGTTCGATGTGATACCGGTCACATTACTCACGTCCCCGTATAGGTACCCCGCGGTCACGTTCCCTGTCACAACAATATTACTGGATACTACGAGACCGGTGGTCGCATTCGTAAACTCGATCGTGTGTGGTGTCACGTTCCCCGTATCGGTTACAGAACTTAGGGGGTACGACGGAACGATACTAATTCCACCAAGGGTCAATGATTCAGCAGCGATGTTCCCGTCGACCACTAAAACATTGGACCCATCATCGTCAACGTATAGGTTCGAACCGACACTCAATTCGTGTCCAGGATCGGCGTTTGAAATACCGACGTTACTGTTGATGAAGTAAATTTCATTCTCTGCGTTCGTGCTCCAAACACCACCCGACCCACTCGGAAGGTTTGTTAACAGACTTCCGTCACCCGAGAAATAGTTAGCCTTGACGTTCCCCGTAACCACGAGTACGTTTGACCCATCGTCGTCAACGTATAGGTTCGACCCGACACTCAATTCGTGTCCAGGATCGGCGTTTGAAATACCGACGTTACTCGTTGTAAAGTAAATTTCATTCTCTGCGTTCGTGCTCCAAACACCACCAGACCCACTTGGAAGGTTTGTTAACAGACTTCCGTCACCCGAGAAGTAATCAGCCTTGACATTACCCGTGACAACGAGAACATTTGAACCATCATCATCGACGTATAAGTTCGACCCGACACTCAATTCGTGTCCAGGATCGGCGTTTGAAATACCGACGTTACTCGTTGTAAAGTAAATTTCACCTTCCGCGTTCGTGTTCCAGACACCATCTACACCGGCGGGTAAATTCGTCAAAAGACTTCCGTCACCGATGAATTTAGAAGCGTGTACGTTCCCGGTGGCCACTATACCAGTCGTCACATTTGTAAGTAAAACGGTATTAGACGTGACATTATCATTATTAACAATTTGGTCAAGGTTCGATGTGATTCCAGTTAATTCTGATCCGTCACCGATAAATTTAAGTGCTTGTACATTACCCGTAGCCACTAAACCAATCGTCGCGTCTGTCAGTAAAATCGTGTTAGACGTGACGTTTCCGTTATCCGAAACAGCTTGTAAAGTTGTAGCGATACCAGTTAATTGTGATCCACTACCAACAAACGAAACAGCTTCAATCGCCCCAGAAGCTTTTAGACTCGTCCCGGTATTTATGAATTGAATCGTGTTAGACGTGACATTACCATTATCGGTGATTGATTGTAAGTCCGAAGCGATATTCGTCAATTGAGAGCCGTCACCTATAAATGCGGAAGCGACGACGTTCCCGGACGCGACGACACGCCCAGACACTATAAGTTCAGATGTTGACGCGATACTCATGGTACTACCCATACCACCATGTATGCTACAATAATAGTTAATAGGTGAAGTCGTACCCGCGGGAACTACAAACGTTTTCTTTGCACCGGTAGTCCCTGCTGTCCCTGTAGTTGATATACCAGCAGAATAGACCGTCCCGCTACCGTCGGTACCCCCAGTCGAAAATGAGAAAGGGTGGGCTCCACTCGCAAGACTACTATCAGATAGGTCAAAAATATATGTTTGATGTTCATGGAGTTCGAGGGGTTTGCGTATAACCCCATCGATGTAATATGCACCACCGGCCGCTGTCACGACGAACGTTTTCGTGGTTCCTATCGTGGCTGCATTGCTTATTAGAGATGTAGTCGAGGTGATGTTTCCCGATACAGTGACATTACCTGAGGCTATGAGTGAAGTAGTCGTATTCGTAAATTGAACCGTGTTGGAAGTGGCGTTATTGACATTAACGACATCGTTGAGAGTGAGTAAGGTCAGGTTTGACCAGATATCCACGTTCGAAAATTCCAGGTTCGTGACACGCGGTTCTAAGGTATCGAGACGCCCAGAATTAGAAGTCATATCCGTTCGTAAGTCTGTGATTAAAAGCCCTTGATCCGTATTAGATGTTTCCAAAGTTGCAATCCTCGTGACGTTCGATGTCAGGTTTGACCAGATATCCACATTTGATGTCGTGAGGTTTGTTACACGCAATGCGTTATCTGTCATATCGTCCTCTATCACAGTAATCAAAAGTCCTTGAACCGTGTTTGCCGTTTCGAGAGTTGCAATCCTCGTAACGTTCGAGGCTAAATCAGTTTCCAACGCTACACCGGTCAATTTTGTACCGTCACCCTTAAACGTGGAAGCTTCTACGTTCCCGGAAGCGACCACCCGTCCCGAAACGATAAGTTCAGATGTTGACGCGATACTCATGGTACTACCCATACCACCATGTATGCTACAATAATAGTTAATAGGTGAAGTCGTGCCTACGGGAACTACAAACGTTTTCTTTGCACCAGTAGTCCCGGCTGTCCCTGTAGTTGATATACCTGCAGAATAGGGCGTCCCGCTACCGTCGGTACCTCCAGTCGAAAATGAGAAAGGGTGGGCTCCGCTCGCAAGGCTACTATCAGATAGGTCGAAAATATATGTTTGATGTTCGTGGAGTTCGAGGGGTTTGCGTATAACATCGTCGATGTAATATGCACCACCGGCGGCTCGCACCACAAATGTTTTTGTGGTTCCTATTGTAGCTGCATTGCTTGTTAAAGATGTAATTGATGTCACGTTCCCCGATACTGTGACATTCCCCGAAGCGACGAGTGAAGTGATCGCATTCGTAAATTGAACGGTGTTTGCTGTAACGTTATTCACATTAACGACATCGTCGAGGGTGAGTAGGGCCAGGTTTGACCAGATATCCACGTTCGAAAATTCCAGGTTCGTGACACGCGGTTCTAAGGTATCGAGACGCCCAGAGTTAGAAGTCATGTCCGTTCGCAAGTCTGTGATCAAATTCTTTTGAACTATATTTGCACTTTCAAGTGTAGATATCCGCGATGCATTACTTGTCATATCCGTCGAGAGCGCAACACCTGTGAGGGTCGTACCGTCCCCGAAATAACTCCCACCTGCACCGATTGTCAAATTATTTTGAACGTGGAGTTGACCAAGGACATTCACGTTAATTTCATTCACTGTATCATTCGTTATGTTAGTCGCCTCAAGATTATCTTGGGTATACCCAATTGTAAATTTATCCGTTCCTCCGTGATGTACGAGTGCGACATTCGCAGTCGGTCGTTGCATAAGAATACCCACATCAGTCATGACCGTCGTATTGTTATTGGCGATCCCTATGATCGCATCATTAATCAATGTCGTTTCTGATTCGACAACAAATCGGTTACCATGCATAAAAATATTACCCGTCACTTCGAGATTTGAGGTTATTACGGTCGAATCAGTCGTCTTTGTAATAAATGTATCCTCTAAATCTGTCCGAAGGTTTACGATAAGTGTAGCAAACGCCGAGTCGGTCGCTTCGAGTGAAGTAATACGCCCAGCATTATCTGTGAGACTCACATCTAAATTCGTAATACGCAATGCATTATCCGTGACATCGTCCTCTATCGCAGTGATCAATTCCCCCTGAACTGTATTGGCTGTTTCCAAAGTTGCAATTCGTGTAACGTTCGACACGAGGTTTGACCATATATCCACATTTGACGCCGTGAGGTTCGTTATACGCAACGCATTATCCGTCATATCGTCCTCTATCGCAGTGATCAACCCCCCCTGAACTGTATTGGCTGTTTCCAAAGTTGCAATCCTCGTAACGTTCGACACGAGGTTTGACCATATATCCACATTCGACGCCGTGAGGTTCGTTATACGCAACGCATTATCTGTGACATCACCCTCTATCGCGGTGATCAAATTCTTTTGAACTATATTCGCACTCTCAAGAGTTGTAATTCGAGATGCGTTGTCGGTAACATCAATTTTTATCACAGTGATCAAATTCTTTTGAACTATATTTGCACTTTCAAGTGTAGATATCCGCGATGCATTACTTGTCATATCCGTCGAAAGTGCAACACCCGTGAGGGTCGTACCGTCCCCGAAATAACTCCCACCCGTGTCGACAGTCATGTTATTCTGTGTATGGAGATGACCGAGTACGTTCACGGTGATGACATTCGCAATATCGTTCAATATCGTGGCATCTGTCGCGGTGTTTTGTGTGTACCCGATTGTAAATTCCTGTGCATAAGGGTTACCCGACGCTCCATGATGTATGAGACCTATGTTTTTCGTGGGGTACTCCATGAGAATACCCGTATCCGCACCACTCAAAACGTTATCGTATGCGATTCCGATGATCCGGTCCCTGACTTCGAGAGATTGTGAATCAATCTTATAGGATTCACCCGACATGAGGATATTTCCCGTAACTTCAAGGTTCGACGTTATCGTGACCGTATCTGTACCCTGTGTAATGTATGAATCTTCGAGAGTGTTCGTCGCGTTCACGTAAGGTATACCACCTGGCGAAAGACTGGCGACTGAAAGCTTGTTTCCGATCTCAACGTTTCCCGAAGTCACGAGACCCGTATCCGGATTCGTGAATTGAACTGTATTAGATGTAACGTTTCCGTTATTTACAATTTGTTCCAAGTTTGAAGCGATACCCGTGAGGAGTGCACCGTCCCCTTCGAATTTGGTTGCAAATACATTCCCGTTTACATGTAGAGTTGCATGTGGGTCTGCTGTGGTTATACCGACCCTGTTATTTTCGGTATCGACAAATAGATGGGACGAGCCGACTTGCAAGTTACTTGCGATATCGACCTTTCCTGAAAATATATGGCTCGTCGTCGCAACCATTATAATAACTTAGATAAAATGTTTCAGAGTTTTTATACCTACACTGTAGGTGCATAAGGGTATTTCCTGACCCATAAATTACAAATCCATTTCTCTCCAGACTTTACCGGGTTCCCACCATGTAAGGCCTTACGTGTTATCATTTCATGATTGTCGAGTGTTTCGAAAAAGAGAGCATCCCCTTTATGAAGTTTATACTCTTTGTTAATGTTTGGAAATGAAGTTTCACCCCCTTCATAGTCATCGTTAAGTGCTAAAATGAATGTATGCATTCTCATATTCTTAGCATTTTCATATGCATCTTGATGTGGTAAATAAAATCCACCCGGTTTGTAGCGTACAACTACTATTCTTTCACAATTGGTAAAGGGTAGGTCGGTGTGTGTGAGACATCTATCAATAATATTTCGAACAATTGGATCATCACTATTTAACCACGCACTTTCACTTACGCGAACTTGTTCGTCGAGTGTATAGTCTTCTGACACGGTCGATATATAAAATTTGTCTTCAACCTCTTTCATGATGTATTCGCGTTCATCGTCGGATAAAAGGTTTTTTATAACCTGTGGAACTGCGTAAATAGAACCCATATAAAAAACAGATATTATAATACTATACATATGACGTTTAAACCGGGTGTTGTAGGTAAATGTGATTTGAAAAAAGGGATCGTGACTACTACACGTTACTGGGAACGTCCTGTCACTAAAAAGTTTGACGAATGGGTCATACTTGTTAGAGAGTACATTAAGACGCATAGTATAAAAGTAAATATGTACGTGTGTGGTAAGTATCTTGAAAATCCCAATTTGACGTGGGATGTAGATGTAATTCTAAGCTATCCGGGCGAGATAGATTACGTTCCAATTAGAAACCTGATGAATTACGGAATGCAGTTGGGTTTTGATAAGTTCGATATGCTCGTAGATATGGCATTTTATATACCATTCGATAAAGAAGGAACGTTTTGGTACTCATCAGAAGACTATAAAAAATACGGAACAATTGAATGTAAGACACTGCACACATTTGATAAAACTGAATACAACGGTGAAATTATTCACGAATTTGAATCGTGTGAACAAATCATGGAAAATTTATTCCTCGTGACAAAATCGGCACCATCTGAAAAACATATAACACGTATAGAAAACGGTGAGATGTACATGAAACCTGTTATTATTTAGTCATGGTTGCACGAACTTCTTTCAAAACCTCTGAAATCACAGTACCATTCTTAATATATCCGTACCCGTGAGGGTCTTTACCAATATATTCGGGATCCAATTCAGTCGTCAAGAAACCAATCTCACGACCTCTCAAACCATAAATTGTCGTGGCGATCTCATTCCATACCCATTCGTATACGTTCAATCCATTATATGTTCCAATTTTATTGATAGTGTCTTTCAATCTGGGATCTGAAGACGGCGGTGGTGGTGGTGGGGGTGGGGGTGGGGCGGTTCTTTTCGTTTTGTTCCTGAAATTGTTCAGACTTATAGCACCGGAAACCGGTGAATGACCTCCATCACTAAACTGAACATTGCGGTATTCACTTAGGCTGATTGGATTACTACCACCAAACTCTGCCTGAACTTGTGACAGACTCGGGGAACTATTGATTGTCATATTAATATCACTTAGATAATTATATTCCTAAATCGCGATGACCGTCATACTGTTAATAATGTAAAAATACGTTGACATGATAAGAATCGTCACCGACGTCAAACTTACCACGCCCGTGTTTTAATTCACATTATCTAAACGACTATTGAATGTTGTCATAAGAGCTTCGAGTCTATCGTTTCGAGACTTTTCGACCTGGAGTTGTGCTTTTAATTCCTTGATGGCTTCAATAAAGATGCCGGCGAAATTTCCATAAGCAACCGCATACCCATCTTTTTCATTTCCTTCGACAACTTCAGGTAAGACTTCAAGAAGTTCCTGAGCCACGACACCTGTATACTTTTTAGTTGGTTCCTCCTTTTTATTATATATGTACCCATTCATCTTTTCAATACGCTCAAGTGGGTTTTCAATACGCTTGATATTTTCTTTACCGCGTATATCAGAATAGGCTGTTACATTTCCACCAGCAGTGATGTAACCTGTACACTTAATGTTTCCATGTTGCGCATTCAGTCCAATTCGAGCATCACCATCCGACGCAACGTACATTCCCCACCCACCTGTGAGTATTGAAGTGAAGTTCCCATGTGAATACCCTATCCCATACATATTACTGAGAGATGTGTCGCTTGGTTGGTAATTTGACCCTATTGTATATATGGGGTTCGTTTTTGCGTCATTACCCCCCACATTATTATACGATCCAACCAGAAAGCCATTACTATGAGATGTTCGTGTAATGTTTGAACCATTCCCTTTATATGCATAGTCTCCTAGACCAAGAAACGATCTTACAGCGCCTACACTTGCACTTCGGTGATAATCATTAGATTGTTTACACATTAGGGATACTACACCGCTAGTCACGGCATTATCAGTTGTATTTATATAATTGGAAAAAATGTATCCATCAGAGTGTCTCCGGACGATGGTATTGTCACCAGCATCAACACTTGCTGTGATTGTAGCCGAATTTGCCTGAGACGTTATAGCGTTAGCCGTCCCAGTCGTATTTTGGGTACCTTCCGTGTTAACACCTGGAAGGTCTATACTCGCACTCCCATCAAAGGAAACACCACCAATGTCTCGCGGTGTCGTCAATGTGTCAGCCGAACTCGCCGTGGAGGCGTTTCCACTAAGTGCCCCACTAAAAGTGGTCGCTGTCACAGTTCCATTCACTTCTAATTTCGAACCCGGGTCCGTCACCCCGATACCGACATTTCCACCGTTATAATAAATTTTCGTAGCGTCACCCGAATATTCAAGCCATTTCGAATCAGATAATCCTGTTAGATTGGATCCATCGCCGTGATACCTTGTCGCGAGCATATTCCCGGTAACTTGTAAAACGTTTGATGAGTTGTCACCGGTTGTAACAGGTACAACTCCTATTCCAACCTTATCACTGACCCTGTCGATGTAAAATGTAGGATCCTCTCCACCTGTAGTGAGGTTTCCCGAAACCAGTTGGACGTTCGTATGCGCCATCTATATTTAGTGTATATAAAAAACATCTTTGCAAATGACGAACAGGTCATTTGGAGAGTGTGCGTATTTAGTATCCGAATGGGATAGCCGAACCAGTACCCACGGTCAAACTCGTAAGTTCACCAGCCGTGTTACGAGAAATATATTCGACGAATATATTATAATTACCGGGCGAACTTAAATTAAAGGAAGGTTTAATGGTAACCGTAGTGGGTGCCACGTCCACCGTAGAACTCCACGGGTTTGTGTTGGTACTTCCGAAAATAGACATGGGTCCCATCGCAATACTCAAAGGTGTCGCGTCACCACCGCGTTCACCACCGGCTATATCGAGGGTCATCGTACTGACCTCCGTATCGAGGTTATCCAGAAGTTGTGCGACAATTTTAGCGTAAAATGCGTGTCGTGAAAACGTCAACGTAAGTTTTGCATTATCGACGACTGTACCTGTAGTGTACGACCCCTGGTGACTGTATGTTTTTTTAGTGACACCCCCGGTATTCGTGATGAGACCACCTTCGACGTATACATTTCCAGTAGCGTATACATTTCCGCGCGCCTCAATAACATTTGAATAGTTTCCATTACCCTCAATAAAACACTTATCACCTACCGAGAGTGTATGTACGGGTGCTGTATTCGCAGCCCCAATATTCGAGTTTGCGTACAATTGTCCATAGACATGGACATTCATGGTTTCAGCATCATTCACTGTAACAAATGTCACTTCCATGGCACTGTCATCTGTGTAACCGATCGCGAGTTCTGCAGCACTTGCGTCGTAACACACCGCTACATTCGAACCATTCGGTCCACGGTTGTAGATATGCCCTAAATCAAACGTCGCTAAATCTGTATTATCTGTACCTATTTCGACGAGACCGTCTTTGATTGTAGTGTTCGTAACATGAATATTCGCGACCGTTCCAACCGATGTTACATTCCCGGACACATAAAGATTTCCGGTAACAGTTAAGTCCCCGGGGTCGCCCCCAGTGGTCGAAAGTCCCGATATTGATAGTGGAACTTGTGTTCTAAAAAGTTGTTTTGTACTTTGATTATACGCTACGAACGTACTTGTTGAATCATCTGATCCCGTACCCGTAAAATTAGACGCTAAGGCAAGCGGTGTGATGTATACACCACTAGATATGGTGGCATCTATTTTTTCGTCACTCGCGTTCATCACTATAGAATTGTTTGCCTGGTCTTCGCGACAATTTTTACCGAATCGAAGCTCCGTGGCGGCCCCGACCGTACTCAAGTTCTTGGGCATTTAATATAGTATCGCATTTTAATTCGCATACATAAGTCCCGCCATACCGTTATTCACCCTGAGAATGTTATAGTTTACTGCATATACGGGGTCTATGATTGGTTTAGTTTGACTATGAATCTTCACGGAATCTAAACGACTGAAATTAAGTGATCCACTGGGTTGAAGTGAACTCGTGTTTAAACAAAACGGGTACAAGAAACAATCTGGTGATGTGACGAAATTTGTATGGTAATAACTCATTATATCGACAAAGTGTGGTTTGGCCCACTTGAATGGACTTAGGTCAACACCGTTAACGCTGAGTTTGATTTTGTTATCTATAGACGTGAGTGTACTTTCAGAATTTGTATTAGACCCGGCGATATACTTGACAGGGTGATTAAACGAAAGTTCTTGTGTGAGTTCACCGGAAGGGATACTTTTTTGGACCTGTGTGATGAGAATATCATGCTGTCTAGATGCCATGATGCCACGTTCTTCATTGTCCAGGTAATAATAATTGGCGTACGATTCGATGTTGTAATTACCGGCGTCTGGGCCCCAGTAAATACGTAATTCGACTGTATGATACTGTAAAGCAACCAACGGAATTGCGGACTGCGGGCCTTCACAGAAAAAGAACCGGAGTGGGTAAAAATACGAACGAGCACTCGCACCGGGGTGGGATCCGTTTGAACTTTTAGAGACGTTTTGTGCACTCGCATCGACGGCGATCTTTTCCGTGAAAAATACGTCCTGGGAGTCTATGACCTGTCCACCGATGAGTAGCTCGACCTTGTCGATAATGGTACGCCATTTTTGGATATCTATAGCCTTCGAATTGTCATCAATCGTAAAATATGTGTATCCGAGTAAGTCACCGTTTCGTTCAAAACGAACGGTTGACATAGAGTTACCTTTCACAAGTCCCTGGATTGTTTGCTTTTCGAGAGATTGTGAAAAGTTGGAATGCCTCTTAAAGGTCGAAGTGAAAAATGAAATTTCAGGTTCGCCGATTATGTGTTCATCTTGTGCGCCGACGGCGACTAATTGGACAATGCCAGAGGACATTTATAATACTACGAGGTAAAATTTAAACCTCTTTTAATGCCCTGAAAGGTTTTTGTTCTTACACGTGAATTTAAAAATGAAATAATTATCGAGTGTACCGGTAATTGGTTGACCAGTCTGATCACGTATTGAGACATTGAGTCGTGAAATTTTGGAAATGGGTGTAATGTATTGCTGCACCACGGGGTAATTGTCCCTAAAATTGAATCGTCCAGACCCATCATCTAGGATAGTGGCGAAAGCCCTGTTAAGCGTCGAGCGTGATGATTGACCACCCGGTTCATTTGTTGCACGCTGTGTAAATTGCGAGTCTAATTCTTGAACAGAAATGGAGCACACGTTGGAGGTCGACGAAGGTCGCACCTGAGCTGCGATCAGTCGGACTTGTACAACATTCTCGAGCTCCTGTTGTAAGTGTACGGTGAATATACTTTTACTCGTTTGTCCAATCGTGTCCACTAGAATCGTGTGATATTCTTGTTCAAGGTCGGGAATTTTAGAATTTGATGTGACGATCGCCATTTATAATAGCTTAGATTAAAACGCCACCGATTCCGTCCGAGATTTGATAACTTGCGGCATCGCTCGCCAATTTTTGACCACCACACACACCGACGTTGTTGATTGTGTACGCATCGGAAGTCTGCTCGGACCCAGGGAGGCATTGCGCTCCGCGGGGGAGAGTGAATATAGACCCACCCTTACCAGCTGACGTGATTGAGATCGTCTTAGGTTGGTACATACTTCTCTTGGGCATCATAAGGGAAATAATGGTGAGAAGAAATAGAACACCTAGAATCACTTTGAGAGTAATGCGGTCGGTATTGTTAAGTTTCATTTATTATCTACTGACATTTTTTTATAAAGTGCGTTAAAGAAAAAAGATTAGTTTCAATATAGAAAGTAATGGACGGTGAGATTGTTCTTAATAGAAATGACAAATCTGTCGTGAAACTTGACGAGGACGAGATGGCGATGTTTAATGAAATTCAACTCGATTTTCCTAAACCTCAAACGATGCGTCGCTCACCCGAAACGATGCAGAATACTAGACAACCTGCCCCACAACAATCTCAATACGATGAGACTCAGGAGGATATGGACTCATTCGCGAACCCAAACAAGACGAGTGCCCCCTCACCACCTCAACCTGAGGATCCAATAGATTATGGTGAATATGAGGAGGAACCCCAAATGGGAAACGGGGGTGGGGGTTACGGAGGCGGAGGCGACTTCGCACCTGAAGAAGCCGAACAACCATCTCCCGGGTACAAGACGATAGATGAAGAGAAGGCGGATCTCGTGAACAAACTCGGTCGTCTGGAAAAGAAGGGGTTCGCGATTAACAAACGAATGAACGTGTACTCCAATATTGACGACTTGCGCACAGAGGTTAAGCGTATCACCTACAGTATCGATGTTGATAAATCGCTGAAGTTTTCCAAACGTATGTTGATTGCATGTGTTACCGGTTTAGAGTTTATGAACAAGCGATACAACCCTCTCGATATCCAACTTGAAGGTTGGTCCGAAAATATAATGGAAAACGTTGATGACTACGATGAAGTGTTTGAAGAGTTGTACGTGAAGTACCGAACGAAAATGCATGTCGCACCAGAAATCAAACTGGTGATGATGCTCGGTGGAAGTGCGATGATGTTCCATCTCACGAATAGTATGTTCAAACAAGTGATGCCAAACATGAACGACGTGATGAAACAAAACCCAGATCTCATGCAAAACATGATGAGCGCGGTCCAAACGACTATGGTGAACGGTAAGCAACCTTCTCAACCACAGAACACTGACGGTAGTGGTGGGCGCCACGAAATGCAGGGGCCTGGGCTAGACATTTCAAGTCTCATGGGAAACATCATGATGCCCCCCACCCCCGCGGTGAGTACATCAGCTTTCAACCCACCGGCAATTGATGACGATGACGATGACATTTCGGATATCATATCTGTTCAGGGTGGGGACGCACCCGAAGATGAAAGTGATGTGAAGCAGGTGAAAATTCCCGCGGCGAAATCTAAACGTGGCGGGCGTAAGAAGAAGGTTGAAATTAATTTGTAAACATAGAATAAATGATAGGGTATAGTCCCATTGATTTTGGTGACGACCCGCCACCCGCTTCTGTTCAGAAGAAGGTGGAGGATAGTGCGTCTAAAAAGAAACAGCAGGCACCAGCTATCATGGACGATAACACGGAATGTAATTACGTTGTTATGTTCTTCATAGTAGGTGTGATTGCTCTCGCAGCGATGGATTCAATTAAGAAGTAAGTATCACAAATGTACCACGTGATAAAATATCACGTGTTACATTTTATATGCGCGAATCTACATAGTACCACGTAACCAATACACGTTTCGTGCCACTGGTCACTTGATTTCCTTGATGAATATAGCACCAATTTGAGGGGAATATGAGTGCATCCCCCTTTTTCGGATTAAACGTTTTATGGGTAAACGCCGTCCCACCACCTTCGAAATCGTCCGTCAAATATAAAATAACTGAAATCTGTCTATGATATTCCATCCTTGACTGTAACGTTCCCTGATCGTGATGAAATCCATACTGTTGCCCCTTCGTGTATTGAATTACACGTAAGGCTTCACGCCATGATGTCGTGTCATTAGCTCCGGGTAATGGGTGTGTGTTGTAACCCGAATGTATCTGGAGTATTTTTCTTTTATATTCATCGAGAGCCGCATTTATTTTTTCGTGTACCCTTTTGGTAATATTTTCATTTTCGGGTAGAGTACATTCAGTACTCGTTCGCCCCGAATCTATTTTTGTATTTTCACCGTTGAATGTTGTACTTCGAGTAAATGCGAGGTTTTTATCTGTATACGTATTCAAATCATTTAATTCATCTTCGTTGAGAACTGGAATGATTTGAATAAGATTATCCATATTTGTATAGCTTGTAGACCCTTTAAGCATTTTCTAAAGCCATAACACGTTCTAATAAGGACTGGTACGCCTTTTCAGATGCGGTCAAGCGTGTCTGTAAGTTTTCTGTTTTCTCTTTTTCCTGTTCCAAGTCACTTGATAATTCTTTTACAGCTCCGGTGAGTATGGGTATAATTCCGGTATAATTGACACCTAAAGGGGTTTGTGTTTCACCGCTATCATTGTGTATATAATCTTTGGTATCTGGACGATATGTATATTTTGCACGACCTTCTTCAGAAAGACTGGTGTATTCAGTTTCAGTTTTAATTATTTCAATTTCTTCGGTTTCCTCACCTTTGACAAGTATATCGAGTCCAGGTATATTTCTAACGTCTTGTGCGATGAAACCATATTCATCGACCCAATTATAGTCATTTTTCACACTCTCCCATTCATCATCTGTAGGTATCCACGTACCCACCGCGTCCTCTGGTTTGTCTAACTTTTCGTATTTTAAAGGCCGGAGTTGTTTAACAATTCCCAAACAATTTATTATATCTTCCTCGTTATATTTTATTCTATCATCAGAAGAATTGACAGTGCCAGGTATATATATCCCATAGGACGTTGTTTCGAGTTTTGTAACGTTATCATAATATAATCTCACGTATGAATTTCGCCTAAATCGTGCCATCCATTCGTTATCGAGATCATTATAAATACCACATTCAGTATCATTCGCACTCATGAATACGTATCGCCCATTTATAGAATACCCTTCCCAACCACTGGAACCACTACCCGTTGTTTGTACTGTTCCGTAGTTACCTGTTACACTACCAAGCCCTGTCGCACTACCCGAGGGGCCCGGGGGGCCTGGAGGACCTCCACTCGGACCAATAGGACCAGCAGGACCAGGAGGACCATTAGCACCCGTAGTACCAGTAGGACCAGGAGGACCATTAGCACCCGCACTCCCCGCAGCACCCGCAGCACCCGGGGAACCCGTGGGGCCGGGGACGCTACTCACTGAGCTGAGGTTCGATATTTGTGAAGAATGGATCATACCAACACCCTCCGTTCCCACGTTATAACCCGTGGTGAAAGCCAAACCGGTTAAATGTATTCTACCTAATTGATTCGTGATGCGTATCGATGTAAAGGAATCAAGAGCGGTCCCAATAAACGTGATTGTACTCCCATCATGTTGACCACCGTGACTCGTGGTTTCGACAGCTTGAAGAGTGTTTATACGTCTCAAGAACACGAGAGCACCATCACTCCGGACACCATGAATATCTGCGTATCCACCAGAACTCCAGGTTAATTGTGAAAGGTACGCCGACTTTTGACCTGACGGTATGTTATATTCTCTATACCCGGGAGCGTCATTGTACGCGTAAACATTGTGTGTTACGTTGAATTTGGGTACTCCCCAAGAACTAGAATTATTATGAACTGACCATGCCCCTGATTGGGTGTTAGGTGAATTCACATTTACTTCAGTAAATGAAGTACCACCACCACCACCACCACTAAACAAAGCCCCATTTTGGTATATATCACCCGTGAGGTTTATATTACCGTCTACTATAGCCCCACCACACACGTTTAATACGTCTGGGGGTGCCCCATTATTATATAAATCTACTACATTGGGAGTTTGATTTTTTACGATAAATCCTATATAAATTTTTAACATACCCACGTACGAGTTTTGCAAGGGATTACTGTCATCACCTAATCGAAACCGGGCATCACCACGCCAATAAGACTTCGGGGAACCAGTTGAAATTACAGACGCATGAGACCCCATTAGACTATTATTTACCCATAATTGGGTATTAGCCGAAGTTGGTGCCACCTCTGTACTTGACCCCCCATTTCCACCTGGCATAGAGAGAACAAGATGGTACCATTTTCCCGCTACATATGTAGGTTGGCCACTCCAATTAAATGAATAATAAGCACTAGTACCTTGCCACCCGAATATTAATTTAAACCCGACCCCACTTTTGTAATGAAATTGATTATTATCATTTGCCCAAATGATACCACTATTTACTAGAGTATCCATACGAATCCATAAACTTACACCCGTCCTTTGACCACCGTTGTTACTCCTTTGATGTTGTATACAATCTACATAAGCTGCCCCAGATGAAGACGAAAAATAAAACGCTTTCTCCTTTTTATGAAGCGAAACATTACCATGTAACGTCCCATAATCCGCTCTAAACCTTTGTTGACTATCACTACGTGTCTGTTTAATAGGTATCATCGTTACTCGATTTGGGGTAGTAGAGACATCTAAAATATCGTAATTACGTGTATCAAACCCTAAATCGGGTGATTCTCGACCATACCCCTTTGTTTGTGCAGCGTCAATGTTAGATATCATTAAACTACTCGCAACGAAACAATCGTTATTCACGTCGAGACCCGCCTTACCATAAAATGTCCCAGCATCCGTCAAATACCCGTTAAGAGCCTGGCCATAATTACCGCTATTATATAAAGAGGTGGGTCGTTTCAAATTTGGGCTAACAACTACATTGAGTCTATTGTCTAAACCGAAAGTCGACATTAGACGGTCATATTTATTATACTCGAAATTGTCATACCGATCATAATTATTTGTCCAATTAGCACTTACCGCCCCTCCAGCGGTAGATTCGTTTCTATTAAATATAGACCCATTCGGTGTAGTTGTACATCCAAGTATAATTTCACCGGATATTGCGCGGATAGCATCTATACCAGACTTTTCTGAAAGTTTACTTATTAATAATTCTGAACGACCAGTAAGCGCGCCATTACTATCCGCAAGTCCATCTGGACTTTCTTCATACATTCTATTTTCGATTGCGGTAAGTTCGTACAAGGCGTCACCATAAAATCCACCAAATTCTATGGTTTTAGTACCCTTTGTACTTGTAGAGTTTTGTGCGGGATCATTCGACCCTACATAAAACTTATCTGCGGCGACGTATCCTTCAAATAAACTGTTTCCCAAAAACTGTTGCGTTAATGTAACGTGTTGCGCGTAAATGTTACCATATAAAGGGGAAGATACGAATGTATTTTTACCACTGGTGAGTGTAACTTGTACATTATCGTGTCCGGGGTTATTAACCGTATGTGGGTATGACGCACCGTTTAGATATATAGTAGGTGTCGCTTCCCACCATGAATCACCGTTCCATTCAAGAATAGAAACCTTGGAAGTTTCAAGGCGATATCCGGGGCTTAAATAGTGTGTACTATAAGATTCACCAGATGTAGATATAGCTATACGATTTCCCGCATAATCTAACGATATACTGTTACCAAATCCATCTCGTCTTTGATTACCATGTAATGTTGCCTCAAGATCCCACGAATCATTTAGCGTATTATAATTATACGTCTCTACCGAACCAGTCTGCGAAGAATATGTAAGATATCGATTCACACCGGATTGTCCGGGTGACGATATAGCTAATCGTATATCCTTGTCATATGACGATGTTTGAGATTTTCTAACAATATCTACATCCCACCCACAACGCGCCCACCCCCAACCCTGATCATCAGTACTAGACGGTTTTGTCGCGAGTGTCCATTTATTTACACCTCGTATTAAACCCCCTAATTGAAACGCATTTCCCTGCCACGTAGCAGCGTTCCCACGCGTGTATACACGCGCCCAACCGGGTAATGCATTTGGTGAAAAATTACTGAGTGGTGGTGTTGTATTATAATTTGTGGTGTAGGTGTAGTGTGAAAACAAAGACGCTGCGTTTAGTTTATTCGAATAGGAGCCAGACGTTAGATTTGTATTTGTCGAATCGAATGTCCATATATTTGATGTCCCGGGAGCACCGGCTAAGATATGCTCACCGTCATACGTCATCGCAACCGAATGACCATAACGACTCAGGTTGTTATCGACTATCAGATTCGTCGACCCGTTTATAGGAACTAATGCATCTACATCAGCTGACGAGTCTAAAAATGTTTGTGTCCACGAGTGATTGATTAACTCGTATACGTAAATACGAGATCCGCCAACTGCTGAACCTGGGGCACCTATCCCTATAGTATCACTGGAACTTTGAGCTATACTAACAGAAAATCCAAACTCTACACCCGATGTAGTACTGCCAGTTATCACGTTACTATTATACGACCAGGTACCGTTAGATGGATTTTTATCATAAATATATACCTTGTTATCACCGGGTGAACCAGCGACCAGCCTATCCCCTTCCCAATTAATACTCACGGAATATCCAAACCGTGAAGTACTTGTTCCTGGATTTGATAACACAACCGGTGACGTCCAACTACCAGTTGATGTTAGATATTCGTATATTCGCACCTCATTAGCGCGGTCTGGTTGACCAAGTGCGAGCACATTATCATCAAAATTACAACTTATAGAAACCGGTTCTTTCTGAGATACGCGTTGGCGGTTAGTATTGTATGTCGAACTTTGCGTTGGGTCGTATTGATACCCATATTGATCAAACTCTACAATGGGTAGTTTCCGCGTGCCTTCATACTGATAATAAAACGGCCCACCAGGGAACTCGCTCATTTAAATGTACTTACATTTAAATTGTTACACTTTTCGTCGGTCGCTCGGCAGTAACTTCAACCTCTCTGACAAATAATTGTGAAGTTGTAATCTTAAACGTTTCTATGGCGTCAACCACTTTTAAGTTCCTGGAAACGTACACGTTTCCGGATACTACAAGTTTATCATTTCCTATATCGTGCATATATACGTTCGACCCAACCTGTAACGTAGCCGTCGGTGTTTCCGCACCTACACCTACACCGACATTACCTGCGGTGTAATATAGATTTCCGCTAGACTCTTGCCATAGTGAACTCACGGGTGCGGTAACCCACGCGGGTGTACTCCCAGATACCGTGAGTATCTGGGAAGCGCTACCGATCCCGAGTTTCGTGAGTGTATTCGCGCCATTGGCATAAATGATATCACCCGTGGTAAACCCGGTAATACCACTTGAACCACTCACGATCTTATTATCTTCTATGTCTTGAATCCGTAGCACGTTAGAAGTCATATAGACTTCGACATTTGAGAGACGCGTTACATTATCCACCAAATTAGACCATATATTAATGTTTGAAGCTTCTAGATTTGAGATACGCAAGGCGTTCGATGTCAATTCACTACTTAAAGCAATACCCGTGAGGGTTGTCCCGTCACCAAAATATTTTTCAGCTGTAACATTTCCCGTTACAAGTACATTTCCACTCGCAGTGAGTGAGGTTACTGTATTCAAAAATCCAGTTGTTTGATCAGTAGTGGGCCCATTAACAGTAACTTGTTGCAAATTACCGACTTGCCCACCACTTAAAGTGATCGCTTGCCACCCCAAAACACCGGGTGCGACGACTGTCAACACATGGCCAGTCGTGTTACCAATTGTCAAATTATTAGCTTCTATATCGAAGTCCGCGTAGATGATGTCACCTTGTGCTTCGAGTATAGAACTCAAATCTGCACCCCCACCCCCACCACTAGTGTATTTTTGTGTGGCCCGTCCAACAGAACACCGGGTCATCTTATATATGTACGAGACATTTTCCGAGTGGAAAGTCCTCCGGTTCGTTTTTTTGGTCTGGGATATTAAACCCACCTTGTTTATATACCCGTAAACGTTTGTTGTACATGGCAAAAAATACTGACCAGTGATCTAATATATCATAGATGTGTGGATTATTTTTCTTTCCGGTCGTCTCTCGCATTATACGCCCGATAGATTGGACAATATCAGATTTGGGGGTCGCGAGAAGTACAGTGTCGAGACTGGGGATATCGAGTCCTTCATGCGCCTGACTAAACGTCGCGAATATGATCTGCTTTTTACTGGACGCTGTGAGATCAACCTCTTTCATACCACCCATGTACAGTCCCGATGTCGTTTTAAAATTAGAGTGGAGGTACTCACAGTGGAACCGCCTATCACTTAAAACTAAAATCTGACGTGTCGTCTTCGTAAGTTTCTTTATGGTGGATAGAATAAGGTGATTTCTTTCGGGTATTTCTGTCAACTCGGTGATCATCGTCGCTAACGACAATTTACCAAACCGCGTACAAGGTGGTGGATCTTCGAAACGTTTACACGAAAAATCGAGTGGAAATACATTCACCTGTGCCTGATTTTCACGTTCGACTGCAAAAAAGGTGGGTCCCATGAACCAGTGTAACACTTTCGTGAGTCCATCTTTTCTATTCGGGGTTGCCGATAACCCGAAAATGTGTTTCGGACACATCTTGAAAAGTGATTGTGAGAATACTTTCGCACATATATGGTGTGCTTCATCTACTATGAGGGTTCCTATAGTATCAAAATCTCCAAACGAATATTCTTTGAGTGAAAGAGATTGAAGCATGGCGATGACAAAATCGCAATGTACTTCCTTTTTATTCTGTTGCACGACACCGATCGTCGCACCTGGGCAGAATTGTTGAATACGTTCACGCCACTGATTCGCTAGAAATTCCTTATGGACGACAATCATCGTACGATACCCGAGTTTACATGCTATGGCCAGGGAAACGGTCGTCTTACCAAAACCACATGGGAGCGAAAGAACTCCGTGACCAGCTGCAATAGCTTTGGAAAGTGCGACATTTTGAAATGTTTCATCGCGTAACTTTCCCTTAAAGTTTATTTTAATTTTCACAGGTTCGGGTCTATTATCTTCTTGGGGTGTGCCAAACTTTTCTTCACCGTAAAATCTCGGTACACACAACCCAGTTTTTGATTTCCTGAACACTTTAAAGGACGGGGGTGCCACCCCAAAATCTGCATTAACGATGGGACGTACCGTTAACGCATTTTTCGTCTCTTGCGTATCCGGTACTATGTACCCAGTTCTGGTGAGGGTCATGTAGTAACGGAGTCTATTAGCTTTATATATATCAATTTCCACGTATATCCACTATACTCGCCGGCGAACCACCGTCCCATGAATATCATATCCAAATTGACCGTGTCTCCGCGTTTAAGGGATTGAACAGGTGCACCTTCAAATCGACACATGACACGGTTATACCTATACGGTACTTTTATGGTAAGTACGTTTCCAATCAGTGGATTGTCGATGTGTTTCGCGTCGATCGGGTTTTTCGAATGCATGTATTGAACCCGTCGCGTCATCGCATCGTCGAGTGTCACGCGTAAATAGTGTTTATCGTTGTGGTCAAACATTGGTTCATATACCGTACCGACGAGTATCATCGCATATATATCATTAGGAGAATTAAAACTATAAGCACTATTAAAATATGTGTGACTAAAATCGGTTTTAGAGGTTTACGTGTTTGGAACGCCTGACTACAAAATGAGCGCCCAACTTCTATGGCAGCTTCTATACTCGAGTAGGGTGTGTGACGCTCAGACATCATACCACACAATGCTACACGTTTAGAGTTTCCAAAAAATGGAACCTGTCCATTTACGCTGAGAACACCCGAAGACTGAGTAAACTCCCATTTACGACCATTCCAATGCGACCCCCACGCGACGCGAACACTATTCGGTTCGGGAATCCCCAATGCAGTTAATTGTTCGACCACTTGTTTTTTCAACTTTTCTGGTGGTGTAGTCATTATTTTTTCAGTCAGGTTACACATCACACATGCGACAGTATTGGTACCTTCTAATTTTTCGGGTATAAGATTCCATTTCGTATTCATGGCGACGTAGTGTTCATTCGGTAAAATGGTCGGTGTGTCATAGTCGAGCATGAGCGTTAAACTCCCGTATGTACTATTAAACATTTTGTCACGCGCACCTTGCCAATTATCCCCGATGAGTTTAAGTGCACTCGAGTTATCGACACACATTACCAACATACCATCGTTTATGACCGACCCGTCCTCGAACGTACCCACGTACCCCCCGTCGTAATATTTTACTTCCTTCATTGTTTTATTACCCACGAACTTGACACCCCTTTTTTCGAGTGCGCGGAACATGGCGTTATTCATAACAGTACCAGAACCACGTTGTGTGTGCATGGTCGATAAACCTATATGATTCGCATTTTGTATAAATTCGTAGGCTGTCATGACGTCCCACCCTACCCCGTCCATTACGTAGGTGATCGTTTTCATGAATTGTTTACCATGCGATGAAAGTTTACCGATACTGTCCTTTACCGTTTTACGTTTGTACGTATTGGGGTGGGATAGTACACGTACCGCGAGTGATGTGAGCGATGCATAATCTATTGGTTTTAAACGTTTCTCTTCCATCTTCACATATTCGTGTTTTTCGGGTATAAACATATCGTCCCACGAAATTCCCATTTCTGAAAATAAACTATGTGTGTTTACAAACGCACTGTCGAATACAGCCCTATGTGCGTGTACGTCTCGTTTTTCTCCGGGTGGTTCCCACCATGACCCACCCATTGAAGGTTTTTTGTCGTACATAATAACCTCATGGTCTGTAAATTTAGAAAGTTCCCAAGCAATTGAAATCCCGGTGGGACCCGAACCTAATATATGCACTTTCATGTTAACTTAAAACAATATTATATTACACTACTATTTACTTCTTACTACCCAGTTTAACCAATTTATCACTTTCCTTACTATATTCTTCCGCGTGACGTTGTTCATCGCGGATACTATTTTTGATTTTACCTACGTCAGTGTCACATTTCTTTATATCGATCACCGAGTCCTATACGTTCCATCTTTTCATGAAACTCTCGTCTTTCACCAGGTGATTTAATGATGATACCCGAACGAATACATTCAATTTCGGGTCCTGTGAGCTGGACAGCGTTGACTCTGAAGTCCGTAAACGCTTTCATGGTAATAGGAACAAGTGGTTCGACGAGTGTGTATATCGCGTTCGCGTAGTCTCGAATTTCTTTTTGTGCATGTGAATCCATGCGGAGGTGAAGATAATGCATGAGGTTATGAAGATTTATTTTCCAATAGAACTCCGTATACGTGGACTGTGGTAGATTACCACGCGCTTGTTCACGACAACACCCATCTCCTAATAGTTTGTCGTAAATATCAAACGAATCTTCGAGATGTGTCTGCATACCTGTCTTGTCAACGTCGACAACCCCTTCCGACCCCTGGTGATTAACCTCCGACTGGCCACGAAGTACGTCGGGGCTGTAATATTCTTTGGGGACGACCGAATATCTCGCTGAAAGCTCGTTTACACTCGCCGTTCTATGTCTCAAATGCTGTCTCGCGATATATATTGGCATTTTGATATGAAACTTAAATTCCACCATTTCGAACGGTGTCGTGTGCCAATGGCGCAATAGATATCGAATAAGCCCGGTGTCTCCACGAGAAGTCTTCGTTCCGTCTCCGTAAGAGACCCGAGCTGCCTGGACAATTGATGTATCTAGGTTTTCCCGAGGCATATGGTCAACAAGTCGCACGAAACCATGATCAAGTACAGGAATTTCCATTATACATGTAAATTGCTTCAAATCTTTAATGCTATATAAAAGGTAACTCGTATTTGTATATAATGGAACCTTCATTGGATACCTGGATTACGATTCGCGATGAAACGAGAAAAATCAGTATACCTTATTTTGCGTACCGTATCTGCTGTAACCAAAAAATCAATGGAGAACTTTCACTATTAAGGTCTATACTCAAAAATACATCGAATGCTACGATATTTGACGTGGGTGCGACCGGTTCACAGATCCCAAATGATATTGATTCAAACATGTCAGTACATTTATTCGACCCCTTATTTATACCCTCCGGTGACGCATTTATTAATGAAACAACATATGTAATGTATAAGGAATCAGTCGATTACGACAAACCCAACGTATACGTGAACAAATACGGTTTAAATGATACGGACAAAACAATTTCCGAATATTGTAAAGACCGTGGTATAACCCATATCGATTTTTTGAAAATTGATACAGATGGTCACGATTTACCTGTATTAAATGGTCTCGGTGACATTGATGTAGATATGATTCAATTTGAATATGACAACTTTTATAGAAAAGAAGGTTTAGATATCCAAGAAGTTTTTAAAAAATTGGAGGGGTGGCACTTTTTTTATATTGTACCATCTGGTTTAGTACCTATAAATAAAATGCGTGACGATTATATTTACACAAACATTTTTGCTTCGAAAGAATTTCCGGATAAAATTTTAAAAGAGTATGTTCCATTACTCATCGATACCACGGTCATCACGGACCATGTAGGTGAATTTATGTGTGAGATGTTTTGGGAAATGAGAGGCGTTACACCCGAAACGTTTAAAATGAGAAATTGTATACCAAATGAGCACGAAGATAAAATTGATAAAAATTGGAACTTGGATTCTGCATTGCATCATTATCGTGGAATATATTCTATATAAAATAGTATGACACCGGTAGTCATTTTAATAATATTTATAATTTTATTTTATTTATATTTACATAGTCCGAGTACGAAAAGAATATATACACTAAAAAATGTTCTCACAAAATCTGAATGTGAAGAATTTATTTCCATGGCGAAAACTAAACATTTTCTCACAACAGCCGACCCCGTTGATGATAAACCTGTATACCAGATTGAAATATTAGAGAATGACAGAACCCTGAATTATCCCGAGTTATTCGAAAAATGTGTAGACTTGTATAAGAAAAAATTACCTAAACAGAAAGGTACACTCGATTTTGTATTTTTGAAACGGTATACACCCGGAGAACGGGTCCATATACCGATGCATGTCGACATGTCAAAATCTACAATAAATGTTTTATTATCTGATCCCACCGAATTCGAAGGGGGTGATTTTTACTTGTTCGACGATCAAAATGACACACGTGTCAGAGACGTGAAAAGAGCATCCACATTGAAAACGAGAATTGAAATGTTAAAAAATATGAAAGATTTACCCATCATATACATGAAACAGGGGGACATGATTAATTATGACGGGTACACGTTTAATCATGGTATATTACCTGTCACGTCTGGTGAACGATACGTACTCACGTACTTTTTTGATCACACATAAATTCATCTATTGATTTATAATATCTTTTTAAATCTTTCATGAATCTTTTATTATTTTCAAGATATTCACACTCGGGTTTATTTTTAAAAATCCACGCGAGATTTGATAAAGAATACCGTGTATTTTTCTGATTTTCGTTTGGTTTTCTAGGTACAATTTTCTTATTTTCTTTGTCCTTCTTTTTGGGTTCGATACGTTTCGTAAAACTTATAGCCTGCATTACAGTATCGGCGAGATCATCTTTCTTTTTAGATGCATCGAAAATGGGTAACCAATGTGAATTATTTTCGTTTGTTTCGATAAATATTCTACATCGTTCTATAGATACCTTTTTTCGTTTCATGTATTGTGCCTTTCCGGGACCCGATACGTCGGGTACTTTAAATCTAGCATCGTAAATAATAGTCTCGGCATTGGGTGCCCGTATCACGAAATAAGCATGTAAAAAATGTTCAACCATCTTCATTTTCTTATTCTTGTCAGGCTGTTTTTCTATGAGGATTGTATCAGACGTGAGTACCCATGGGCGTTCGTCTAAGTGTTTTCGTAGTGAAACGAATAAACCATCTTTATGTTCGGGGGGTACACCCGATACGTCCCACTCTGTGACAAGGTTTGACGTTTCGTCAAATTTACACATCGCGAGATTTCTGATACCAACGTCAATGCTGAGTATCATCTACTTACATAAAGATAATATTGCTTTAAGTATATTTGTTTAAAATACCATTTTAAAAATGATAGGTCCGAGGATTACGAGGAGTAAAATGATACCGATGATTAACATCCGTTTTTTACCTTCCGGACCCGCGAATGGGTTCAACGTCTCGTTTATTTTACTAAGCACACTTCCAGCGGCGCCGGCGGCACGACCCATTATTTTTGATCCCGGGATATCCGATTGGTGTTTCGCCTTACATTTATCCGTGCAGAATTTACCACAATCCTCAACCTTATCATTACACAGTGGTTGATCATCTGGCGTTTTGGGGTCCGCCTTCTTCAATTCATCAAGACTTTTGTATTTCAATTGATCCTTTTTCAAACTACCGTACATGAGTTCATCGAAATTACTGGGTAAGCACGCGGTCGTACACCCCTGTATAGCTTCACTTTCTTTGGCAAGTTTCTTTTCTATGTACAGTACTCCACCGACGAGACCAGCTGCCGCTAATAGGGGAGCAGCTTTCTTAGCACCTCTACCAAGTTTACTACCTTTCTTGGCACCTTTCGCGCCTTTCTTAGCACCTTTAGCGCCTTTCTTGGCACCTTTCGCGCCTTTCTTGGCAGCCGCACCCGCATCACCCGCTTTACCAGCAGCTTTACTACCTTTCTTAGCACCTTTCGCGCCTTTCTTGGCAGCTTTAGCGGCTTTCTTCGCCGCCGCCGCAGCACTCGATGCAGCTTGCCCAGCAGCCTTAGCCCCAGCCGCCGCAGCCGCCGCAGCCGCTTTCGCTGCCCCCCGAGCAGCCTTACCCGCAGCTTTTGCAGCCGATGCCGCCGCAGATGCCGCACCGCCGGCACCCTTTGCTAGAGACGAGAATTTGGCCATATTTTATAATATACGAACATTTAATTTTTGTTGCAAAGTGCTCCATCGTCGCGGTAGCCTGGAGGACACTTCGACCAGCATACACCCGCGACATTTTTCCAACCAGCTGGGCATTTTTGACGTTTGAATAGCGTCTTTTTAATACCGGGACCACCCTTGGGTTCACAAAGAGCGCCGATATCCTTATACCCTGGACTACATTTAGGCCAGCAGATACCCGCTACATTTTTACTTCCAGGTGCACAGTATTGTCGTTTCATCAACGTAACCTTAATACCGGGACCACCTCTGGGGTGGCAAAGAGCGCCAGCGTTTTTGAAACCACTTGGACACCTATCCCAACATATACCAGCTACCTTATGCTGCCCTCTAGCACAGTATTGTCGTTTCATCAACGTAACCTTAATACCGGGACCACCTCTGGGGTGGCAAAGAGCGCCAGCGTTTTTGAAACCATTTGGACACCTATCCCAACATATACCCGCTACCTTATGCTGCCCTCTATCACAGTATTGTCGTTTCATCAACGTAACCTTAATACCAGCACCATTCTTGGGGTGGCACATGGGACCCACACCCCGGTACCCAGGTTTACACCTTTTATAGCATAAACTCGACTGTTTGTGAGGGTATTTGCTCTTGCAATAGTACTTGATTTTCGAACACCTAACCTTCGAACACCTAACCTTCCTACATTTACCCCACCGTTTACACCCACCCCCCCTACACCCACCCCCTGTACATTTACCCCCTCTAGATGAAAGAACTTTACCCGCACCACGCCCATACGCATCTTTCCAGCAACTTGTCCTGTCATCGCGCATTCCCGAGGGGCACCTCTTCTTCTTCGCGGGTCTTGACTTCCGAGCTTTCGTATCTTTCCAGCAACTTGTTCTGTCGTCGCGCATTCCCGGTGGGCACCTCTTTTTCTTCGCGGGTCTTGACTTCCGAGCTTTCGTATCTTTCCAGCAACTCGTACCATCGTCTCGCATTCCCGGGGGGCACCTCTTTTTCTTCGCGGGTCTCGATTTTTTGGCTTTCGTGTCTTTCCAGCAACTCGTACCATCGTCGCGCATTCCCGGGGGGCACGGAATCTTCTTGGCCGGTTTCGTTTTTTTGGCTTTCGTTTCACCAATCTCTTTTATGAGTCGCTTCACCGCCGGTGTACCGAGACCAGTGGGATCGAGATACATCTTGGTCAATGCACCAGCTATTTTCACTGGGTTACCCGATTTTAACGCAGCCTTACGGTCGTCCCATTCACGAATCGAAGCACGAGTTACCGATGGTCCCAAAATCATTTCGGCAATCTTTTGCCCTTTTGCCAATTTACAGTTATTGTTTTTGTAGACCATACCGTAACGCATACAGAATTTCTTTGTAAACTTACACGACCCCGATTGCATGTCGAATTTTACACCCAGCTTACGAGGATCAACTGCATCGGAAATACCCTTCATTTGACGCCTTTTCTCGCAGTACGTGATTACCGTACCATAGGCGCACCCAAGTACGGTTTTCTTTGGCAGTTTTTTAGAGATCATATTGGGTTTCTCTTTCGTACCGGGATTGGCAACGTCGAGAACGAAATAAGTATCTGTGTACAGGGCTGCGGTCGGGTTGATAAAGGTTGGTGGAGTTGTTGGCGGCTTAAATAGATCGTTATTTTTAAACCACACCTCACGCTGTTTGGTATTCCACTCTTCAGCACCCGCTTCGGACAGGGAAATACCAATTCGTTTGGGTGTACTCATGAATTCGTACAGTTCGATCTTACCCTTTTCTTTCCCAAGGAGTTCTTGCATTTTGGTAAACATGATAAGGTCACGCTCTTTGTGATACTTTTCGATGGTTTTACCAGTAAAGGTGACAATCGCCTCGGGAAGCTCAGCCGTTTCATCCACTAGGGCTTTCTCGAGGAATCCGTCCCAGAGCACCTTCATAGAAGGTGTTTCGTTGATATCTTTCATGACAAATTTATTAAACATTTCACCACCCATGAAACTCTGGGCAGCCTCGAATTCGTTTTTGAAAGGTTCAGCGAGTGGGAACAACATTGGGTAATCCATACCCGCATCCTGTAACGATTTCCAGAGTGAATAATCCATCAGTTTACGCATGTCCTCGATTACATCATTCGACGTATATGAATTGTATCCATCGACGTCAAGCATATCAAGTGTCATACTAATCGCGTCAAACGCCAACATGGCCGCACCCACGGCCCACCCAGCTGGACCAGCCCCCCCCATCGCACCGTACACCGCCAGTTTACTAGACATTTTAACAGCAATCCTTGGTGCAACTCTCTGGAGCAATTTCGCTGCCAATCTTGCTCCCATCCGACCAATCGCTGGGCTTTTCATGATAAGCTTTTCTATGAGCGCACCGGCCAGTGCACCTACTAGAATTTCAGTACCGATCGATTTCGCGAGTTTAATTTTCATAGCAGTAGCACCCGGATTTTTTCCAGCTTTAAGGGCACAACACCCAGACTTTGGATCAAGCACAAAGTTTTTACCACATCCCATGTGGATACTCGGTTTTATGGCACAAGTAAGTTCTTTGTCCAAAACCTTTTTTGTTTCCTCCGCTAAACCTTTCTTCATTTCATCTGCCGAGACTATACCAGCATCTTCAAGTTTCTTAGATTTTTCACCGATAGCATCTCCCAAATCCTTTTTGATTTCTTCTGAAGATTTTTCTGCGTCCGCTGTGATTTCACTAATCTTTTCTGGAGTTGAAAGTACACTTTCAACAACTGGTTTCAAAACTTTTTTTTTCAAGAACATATACCCAGCGAGTAATACTATAAAAAGTATGACACCCACGATAATCATCTCTTATTATAATGTATATAAAAAAACTTAAAGGGTTATTCACGATTGTATACCATGTGGTGTTGGTGGTGTTGCCATTCATTCGACAATACACCCCTGCAGATACCAACTAAATACGACCAAAGACGTAACAAGTTTACGACGTGTGGTAATTTTTGTTCCTGGAGTTGTATGAAAACATATGCAGTCGATAAGTATGGGCTGAGTCGTGGATGTATAATAATAGGTAACATGACCATGATGAGGAAGAGGATGTACTCTAAGGTTGGAAGTATCAAACCGGCTCCAAATAGATTACACTTGAAAGAATTCGGTGGGACCATGAGTATAGAGGAGTTCAGAATAAATGCACTTATAGATGAAGCAAAACCGAATGAAATAGAAGTAGATTCTGCACCAGATCTTGTCATTAAACCCGTACTAAACACGTCCAAGATGTACGAAATCAAGGGTGCGTCTGGTACGAATGAGGCGTTACGACTCAAACGAGCAAAACCGTTAAAACGTGACCAGAATAATCTAGAATCCGTGTTAGGTCTGGTTATTAAACAGAAGACATAGAACAATTGTTGCATGCATGCCCAGCGTATACATACGAGCAAATATCACATTCATTTAACGTTTTGATATTTCTTCGTTTCAATTTATTTTGAGAAAATAGAAGTAAGTCGCGTATAGTATAAATACCATAATGTACCATCGTCTCGAGTGAGGGGAACTTCATTCTTATTTTAGAAGCAACTACAACCCTTATTTACTTTTATCATGAGGGCGAGACTATCAATCATTGGTGGGACCATAATCTTGATAATTTTTTCAAACTCCGTGTCCTCGTCGCCCTCGTCTACTTGTTCAATGATCATGTACGTGAGATCAAGTACTAAATCTTTTTTCTCGTGTCCCATGAGTTTTTTGATATTTTTAACATCCATTACGAGTCCACACACAAGAGAAGTTAAATTCTCGCGCGTGACACCAGACTTTTTATATTTATGCACCATCCGCGTGACACGGTTGGTGAGAGATTCAGCGCTGACGGGGTCGGTATCGTAGGATTTTAAAATGGCCTCCATTTGTATACTTAAATATTAATTTCTCTAAATATATAAATGAGAGTATCGTCAACAAATGACATTCTCGCTGGTACTGCACTTTCACTGGGTGTCGGGCAAATGATTTTAAGTATGAAACGCGTTTATGACTACGACGACGTCAGTTCATATTCGGTACCCTATCTATTTGTCGGTATACTCGGTAGTGTGTTGTGGTTGACTGTTCAGTACAAAACGGGTGCAAACTACTCGTCGATCTATACATCTATAGCTTTAGTTTCGCAATTGTATATTCTACAACGTGTCGTATCTAAACTCAAGACTAAACGTGAAACGCAATGAATCATATGAACCTTCTCTTCCATGGTCATGCGCCCCACGCGCTGTATCGCGTGCAAAATGAGCATGCATGTGATATACACAGCTTCAATTGGTTCCATATTATGCGGTGGGATTAGTATTTGTCAGATTGGCCGCTGAAGCGACTGGGACTGGGACGGGGGCAGCGGTGGGGGCACGCGCAGCGGCAATTTTAGCCGACGCATAATTGCGGACTGACCGAATTGAATTCTTATTCTTCATCGCAATCATACCGATACCACCGAGTGTCATCAGAACAGAAGCTGAAATGGCGACAATCACAAAATTTTTATCACTTTTCTTAACTATGTTCGTACATTTTGCGGCTTTCTGGAGTTGGAAAGCAAACACAGAAGCGATAATACCGAGAACACCCGACATCATCACCATAAACCCAGGTGCGCTAGGTGTCATTGTACCGAACTTCAATACGAGAAAAGCAATTGGTATTGTGATGAGAGCTATGCGCGTGGCCGAAAGGAAATCATTTCGGTTCACATAATTTGACATAGCCTGAATTTCTTTACAGTTGTTGAAACGTTTTATACCAATCGAAGCGATGGCGGTGTAAATTGCACCAAGAACAGCAGTGACGACGATGAGAGTTGTTGGTATTTGTGCACTCGACGGTGCTTTGACGTTCATGGACATTTGTAATAGTATGAGAATTTTATTTCACGCCTGAAAAAATATTGTCATATCATATAACAATGAACAAAAATATCCGAAACACGACCCGGAATGTCGCTCTGATAGTGTTGGCGCTCCTCGCGCTGATTGCCATCCAGGCCGCCATGACCCGTCCCAAGAAGAAAGTTGAAAAGTATTGCTCGGCGTGTGGTGTAAAATAATTATATAGTATAAACTTTCGGTTCGGGTTTGAATTCAATTTTATTTTTTAATTCCTCGAGTTGTTTATTTATTTTAATATTTATACCTTGACAATTATGCTTCTCGAGGTGTGTACAGCGGGGACAAAAATTACCCTTGCAGTACAGACACTCAATTGGAACGCCGCATTTTTTATTACAAAGTTGACATGGCATCTTTAATGTAAACTGGGATAAAGATTATGACAGAAATAATATTAATGTTTACAACTTACGCTCAAATTACACCAGTCAATGGATATAAAGATCTCAAAAAAAGTTTAAAACGAACGACCGCAGGGTACGGTTCCATGATCTCAGCGTCGTATTTCATCACACAAGGTGCTGATCAGGGTGTGTCCGCGTCACTTGGCGCTGTTACGTCATATGTGTATTTATCTCTACTCGCTAATCGTGTAGATAAATTTGAAATGACCGCACTTCAATCGGAATTTCTGGCACCCATTGGGGCTGCCGCATTTGAAGTATCATGGAATAACGCCCCATTTGCATTCGATTTTGATTATGGTGCGTCGTTTATTGGATTTCTTGCGTATAAGTTTGCACTTTCGACAGTACTCTACGAAATTGTTAGGGAAATGATGATAAGTGACGGTGAGACCATGTATGATACGAGTGAAAAACACTATAATGATCTATCGGATTGGTCCGAGCAACATGGTGAAGTTAAAAATGATCTTAAAAGGTAACACCAAACTTTATACATGTTCGGGTGTGTATCAAAACGCGTATTATCTAAGGTTGACGATTCGATACCTATATTTGACTTGAAAAATTATACGGGGTACGCGAAAATAACAAGTGTGTATGATGGTGATACATTCAATGCAGTTATCCTACTACACGGACGTAAACTGAAATTCAAATTTCGTACTCTCGGGTACGATGCACCCGATATGAAATCAAGTTTAGGGTCAACCGATTGTAATGAATATATTAAACATGCAAAACTCGCACGCGACGTCTTCAAAGAAGAATGTGGGTTTGATGATCGCGCATTGTATCAATCGTGGAATCCACTCATATGTCAATCTAAAGTGAATGGTCTAGTGTGGATTGTGTGTGGAAAAAACGATAAATATGGACGCCCACTTGTTACGGTATATAGAAACAGGGGGGATAGTGTATCTATAAATGATCTAATGATATCGTATGGTATTGTTAATGTATACGATGGTAGAAAAAATAAAGAATTTATTACAACGAAGCTATAACACGTTCATTGAGAGTCACTTACGACCTGGAAAGCTCTTCGAGCCTCTCAATCTCCCCGTTCACGATCAACTCATCAATTTTTTTAGCAATCCCCTTACCAATCCCGTGGATTTTTTTAGGACCACGTGAAATTTCCGACCCGTTAGTCACCTCAAAGTCGAGATCGCGAATGGATTCGGCAGCTTTACGGTATGCGCGAATCTTAAACGCGTCTTGCGAACCGTGTTCTTCACCTTCAAGGGAGGCGAGCGCTTCTAAATGCCACGCGATTTCATCATTCGTAGAAATTTTCTTTTTTTTTGGTTGGGTAATTTTTCCAGATGTGAGAAATTCGTCAATCTTTCGTGCGATACTCTTACCGATACCGGAGACTTTCCTTGGGCCCTTAGAAAGTTCTTCACCGTTTGTCACGGTGAATGGAAGATCGTAAATGGCGTCGGCAGCCTTCCGATACGCGTTCCTTTTATGCAGGTCCTCTTCGAGAGAAGCGAACTTATCGAAAGCGTCGGTGAGGTCGGCGTTTTTGGACACTTCTTCACTTTTTTTATACTCTTCGAGTTTCGAAATTTTCCCAGTCTCTAGAAACTCGTCAATCTTCCGAGAGATACTCTTACCAATACCAGCAAGTTTTTTGGGTCCCGTGGCGAGTTCTTCACCACTTTTCACTTTGAATGGAAGATGGAAGATGGCGGTCGCGGCCGCGACGTAAGCGGCCATCTTATGTGTATTGGTTTCGTGTGACGCGAGTTCGTTAAGTGCCTCGGCGATACCGGTATTGTACATAACTCGGAAATCGGTATCATATGTTGAATCACTGTCAGAGTCGGAGTCAGAATCCCCGAGGATTTGACCGTCACACGAGTCGACAGACTCATCTTCGTCAAAGTACCCGTCCAGAAACAGGTCGATCTTGTTAGCGATCCCCTTTCCGATACCATTGATGTTGAGAAGACTCTCACCATTTTGGACTTCGTACGTGAGGTTGGCAATAATACCAGCGGCCGTATCGTATGCACCCGCCTTGTAAAAATCGGATGTCATCTCACCGAGTTCCTGGAGGTGCTCGGCGATATCTTGGTTGATGTCGAATGACCTGGTTCGCGCGGTCGATACATAGAGGGAAGGCTTTTCAGTCTCGTTGAGCGCGGCGCCAATGCTTTGAACTGATTCGTCAAAGAGCTTCCCAATGTGTTTTTTAAGCTGTTCGATCTCGGCAGTCTGTTCCTTGTTAACCTGTTCGATCTTGGCAGCCTGTTCCTTGCAGAGATCGAGGAGGTTTTGGATTTCGGTAATCGTGTTCATGATGATTGAGTGAATACATATTGAATATATATTCCTCACTTAGGTTGAAATTCCTCGCGATTTCGTAATTTTCGATGATCGTCCAGTTTTGGGAGTTTTGGGTTTGGATGGTCTTTTGGACTTTATAGGGGTTCGTTTAGGAGTTGGATTTCTTTTGGTGGGTTCGAGTTGTAACCGGTTGACAAGAGTTGTGAGCGCAATTGCATTTCCGGTGGGTCCCGAATTACTGTTGAGTGGCACCCTTCCCACCAAGGCGCGGGAAGTCCGTGCACGTGATGGGCTCATTTGTATCTGTCGATTGACAGTCTTGTTATTGGGGGAACTTCTATACAACATACCGATTATCATATTTCTTGAAACACTTCCCATGTCCGGATTATCCTGTTTAGCTACCTCGTGAAATGTATCGTCGGGTGAAAAAAATACGAATTTTCCTTGTTCGGGTACAATCTCACGTACCTTACCCATCGGTGATTTCAAAAGAAGTGTACCGCGGTCCTCTACCGGTGCGTTTCGACTGTTACGTTTAGGGGTTTCTACGAAATAAATGAATTGGAGAAAGGCTTTTCCTTTTGTGGGTGACCTCGACTCATTAACGTGAAAACGCTGTCTCCCAGCGTAATTACCCGCGGATATATCAGCTATTTGCCGCAAATATATCCTGTAGGCTACCACATCTCTCCTGTGATTGTCGGGTAAATGGTTTCCGAATACTCTGGATAATTCCTCATAAAACCCGCGGACGTCATTATAAGATCTATTCGTGGACATTATATTAACATTTGCGTTTGTCTTACGAATACTTCTAATCCTGGATACGAGTATTCCAACTCGGAACTGCTGAAATTTTGTCAATCGACTCGTCCCTATCATTTATAATACAGCGAGAGTATTTCTGTAACTGCTGGGTGACGTACGACATCTTCAACGTTTAAAGTGACCCGATCTACGTACGTCAAGTCTACACCGTTTATTCGTTCGAGTATATCTTCAAGTCCATTACGTTTATCCAAATCACTCTGATCTACGTCTCCTGTGACTATTAATTTTGTATTTTCACCGAGACGCGTAAGTAACATTCGCATCTGGTTAGGTGTACTGTTTTGCATTTCGTCTGCTATGATAAAAGCGTCCGTGAATGTTCTTCCTCTCATAAATCCAAGGGGTTCGATGAACACGCGAGATTCCATTTGACCTTTCGATAAGTATTTTTCCATAATTTCCGTCATCGGTTTAGCCCAAGGTTCCATTTTTCTTTCCATTTCCCCGGGTAAATACCCCATATCTTCGTCGGCTGCGACAATGGGTCGTGTAAAAATAACTTTAGATAGTTCCCTCGACTGTAACTTTAGGCACGCTTCGTGACACGCGAGCATGGTTTTACCACAACCGGCCGGGCCTGTGGCGATGAGGATTGGTTTCTTTGACTGGACGAGTCTAACGTATGTACATTGTCCGGGTGTTACTGGAAATATCATATATATATATTTAAGGTTTTTAATATCATATTAAAACTAGAATGGAGTTTCACTTCGTAACAATAAAATCGGGTGGGTCGGCGACACTCGTCGACGGACACTCAAAGCCTCGATTCGTGTGTTTCAAGGATCCGTCTACTGCTCGTGTGTACATTCGGTATTTATGCGAACATAAAGCCAAATTTGGGACATGGCCCGCCATCGACTTATCTTCGCAAATTACGAAAGTGCGTATACTCGAAGATCATAAAGAGCAGATACCCGAATTATACGAAGACTTATTGGAAATTAAATACAAAACAATAGACGACCTAGACAATATGTCTATCATGACAGGTATTTCATATTTTTATTGTCACCGGTTCCAATATGAGGATTTATTTAGTTTGTCTATCAGTGGACAAGAGGTCGACGGAGACGTAGATGATTTCTTATACAGGGAACATCTCAATTATAGTTTAAAGAATAACTGACAATGTATAGTAAATGGTTAATTTTGTAACCGCATTCGATTGTAAAGATGAAGCGCATGTTATGTGGCTAAAACAAATTGGGGTCGACATGACCAAGGCGGTGAACGGTGAAAAAATTGATATTATTAAAACCGTCGAGGTTAACCCCTTAAAGGATGTACCCACGATGACAAATCCAGCTGATTTCGCATACATACACTTTCAGCTCTGTATGAAATATGCTAATGCTGTATTAAACAATGATGCTTTCATTCCTCAGAAGAAATGATTGATACTCTTCTAGTGTAAAGTCCTGTGGATCTGAATTGTCGTCCATACGCATCAATACTATCTTACCCATAACCTCTTCCATATCAAATGGTGGTGGTAAAGTGTTCATGTTCGTCACTTTACCGTCTTCAGCTTTCATAATGACAACATCTATATCTTCCCATTGTCCAATAAACGTTTGTCTTCCTTTCAAAATTTTGAATATTTCATTTTTTTTGGGGTCTATGTCGATTTCTACTTCTTCGATGTCGCCCGTATTTTCGTGTATTAAAATAGATTTTGTCATTTGTTGTATACAAATAAAAAAGTTGTTTCTAATAAATGAACATGTACATCACTTTGTTAGTAGCGGTGATACTCGCATACGCGCTTCTCAGGCGGTTTGATCTGTACGTCCCCCTACCGACATCAAGAACACTTTTCCTGGATAATAACTGGAATGCTACACTGAATAATCCTAAACGCGTAGGTGGGCCGTTTAACACGTGCTCCCCCGAAGCGTTTGGTGAGTGCGCTAAAGTGGCTTTTCCCAACCTAAGTAGGTACTAAAATTTGTATATTCTAATGGATATTCGAAACTACGTTGTAAAAAAATATGCATCTCTTCTCGATCTTCCAGAAGACCATGTAACGTGTTTAAATCTCGAGAAATCTACACATAATTGGGCTGTTAAGAAAACACACAGTCTGGGTGACACACCCGCACGTGATAATAGGTATCACATGGATAGGTATAAACACAAATTTCTCGAGATTCAAAAAAATTTGAATGCTTCTAAAACATTTAACGAATGTGTTCGCCTAGGGAAAATTAAAAGTGAGTCCGCGTTGAATATGTCACTCGTGTCGATGTGGCCAGATGGACCATATGCACAAGAGTGTGAACGTAACGCTGAGAAGTGTGCTAAAAAAGAATATAGTATCGTAAACGAACCGGATTATATCGGTCTATTCAAATGTGGAAAGTGTAGACAGAACAAGACTACGTATTATGAGATGCAGACGCGAAGTGCTGATGAACCTATGACTGTATTTATTACGTGTCACGTATGTCAAACTACCTGGAAATCTTAACAGAGTATTTGGTATCCGTGAGATCGGTATCCAAATCACCTACTGATACGATATATTTGTATCCAGAATTCTTCTTAAATGTTCCTTTATTTTCGGCGGGAGTGAACACGAGTTGATCATACACAATACCATGAGAAGCTAACTGGTTCTGCGTCCATTTGACATTGGCCGCAAATCCAGGTCTAGCAGTGACAATGATCATCTTATATCCTAGATCTTTTAATAAAGTGTAAAATTTATAGACGACATCTTTACGTTTGCCTGTTTTGGACGATATAAGTGTATCATCTATATCGAACATTACAGCCTCATTTTTGTTCGCTTTCTGAATATTCATTACAATTACTTATATAAAAATTACAGGTGTACTACTACTAATGGAAGGACAGATTGTTGACATTGAATACGAAGATGAAATATGTGAAATTGCCCGTATCGTATTTGAAGTTGGCGATGACTACGCCGTGCAAGTATTGGACTATGATAGACGTGGTCTCTATATATTTAGTGACGATACACTACTGGTACCCAAAGATTCTGTATCGGGGTTTTACGATACGACTTTATTAGAAGAAACTGGTTTATATACAAAATATGATACAATACATTACGAAATGGTAGATGAAAGTGATCCAGATGTAATATACGACTCATCGGACGAATCTGATAGTGATTCCGAAGTGAGTTTATGCGACGAGGAGGGTTTAGAATAAAATATCAGTTCATATAAAATGAATGCAGTACTCCTCGCGGTTGCGATGTTTATTACGATCATGCTTTTGAAAACGATTAACCAATCTAAATCTGGCTGCGACTGTGGTAAAAAGAAAATGGCTTAAAAAGTATGGGTGATATAGACACAAGAAGAAATGGCCCCATACTCGCCACCCAATACACATTATAGTCAATTTGACGTGTCTTCGTATGACGAAAATGATATTTTCAAGTTTGTTGGAAGAGGGGGTAAAAAATTTTATTGGCTCACCAAATATCTAGAACTGACATACCTCTGGTATGACAAAAATAGAAAAGTAATTGAAATATGGGGTCCGTTTTCGTCTCTCCAAAATTTCCAAGCGCATCATATTTTAGAATGTGAACTCGACCTAAGTTGCAAAAAAATTCCTGTAATTGTATAATAAGATGTTTAAGAGACCTCTACCTCGTAAAAAAATCAATCCCAGTACCACACAACCCGTGTTACCCACGCGTGGTGTGATATACGACATTTTGAATGTAAGGGACACACCCAGGCCGGTAATAGAAAAGCGTTTCTATTATCAGAATACCGAACTGTACCTGAAACTTCTCGAAAAAAATTACAAACAAGCGAATCTTCCATTCAGAAAGCCGCAGGTTTCAGAACCCCCTAAAAGAATTAATAAAATTCATACGATAGAATGTCACGTTGGTTACCCGGATAGAGTTGTGTTAAAACTACATATTCTTAAGTCTGGGGTTGTACGTGTTAAGTTGTTAGCGTCTATGGCGTGTCTATGGGATAAATATTATAGTAAGTCAAAAACACCCCCTCTGAAGTCGGTTATTTCAGCTTATAAGAATATGGGACATTCAGAGGCGTTTATTAAAAAACTTCACCGTAATTTCGAAAGGAAAAAATTTATGAAGGAAAGGACGCAAAAGATTATTGAATCTATTTTTGAAAAGGTGCCGAAAAAGAAAGTGCCGACGGTTCCCAAAAAAGAAGTGAAGAAGTTGGAAGACCCCGAAGATGAAATATGCGATGAACCACCAGAAGAGGAAGAAGAGGACGAAGATGTACAACCGGAAGAGGACGAGGGAATTACCGAAGGGATTGAAGAGGAAGAAGAAGAGGAAGAAAAAAACGAATGCATAGATCCAGTAGAAGCCGATTAACGCGTTAAAATATGATGTATCCATTTATAAATAAAATGTTGACTGACATTAAGATGTCAGTTCGGAATAGATCTCCTGTCGATCTAGAAAATGTGCCAGCGTCTAAGCGTATGAAAATCCCTTTAATATCCGCAGGGGTTGCAGCTCAACGTGCGATGGCCAGAACAGCCCGAGGGAGGTCGTTGAGTAACAACTCGGCGATGAATATCAACTCTGGTAATTCGGAGAATAATATAACTTCTAATAAGAAACCAAATTCTGCCACCACCTCTGCTCGGAAAAAATCCTGGGCCATTGCAAACGCTGAAGCCAATGCTAGGGCTGCCTCTGCCAAGAGAGCTGCCACTGCTAAAAGAAAGACCCCCCCACGCTCGAACAAGAATATTATATTGGGTGTTACACCGGGTGTTGGTGGGACGAAAAGACTTGTAAATGTGAACAATAGTGCGTTTTTGGCTGCACAAGCTGCTGCCAATGCCAAGTCTACTAAAGCTAAAACTGTTAGACGTTCGACACGTGTACAACCTGTCAAACCCAAACCTGTCAACCTACCAGTACCTAAAACCCCCACGCGTGCGAAAACTGCGAAAATTGCAAAAACCCCCGCGCGTGCGAAAACTGCGAAAATTGCAAAAACCCCCGCGCGTGTGAAAACTGCGAAAACTGCAAAAACTGTCACACCTATGAATAATGGTCCTAAAAATAACAACCCAAAAGTGGAAGCAGATGCTGAACGTATTAGTAAAATGTTCCCAAAAGTAAAAAAACTACCAGTGACTAAATCTGCCTACGCCCCTATTTTAGTTAAAATAATAAGAGCTACATCAATACCCGCCCAGTTCGTGGATCTTAAGGATTTTTTGATTTACATGTATATTCAGAAATCGACCGATGATAGAACTCGTGCGTTATTCGGTGGAAAAACGGTAAAACAAGCAGTGAGACTGATATATAAACACTATACATTATTCCAAAAACGATCACGTGGGGGGGACGTTTTAAATTTAACTATACCGTTAGACAAAACTAAATTCGTTGAACTCGTGTATTTGATGTATTTGGATATGAAACATGATAAAATTATTGATATGTCGTTCGATATGTTTATTAAAAGTGACATTATTAAAACAATTTTTGGAAGCGACTACACGAAAATTGATAAAAATATGAACACAAAGTTATATAAAAATCTTTTAAAATTACCAAAGACAGATTATGAATCTGTTATTAAGGAAAAATATGAATCATTATTTAATACGGGAGAACCTATAGAATTTAGTAATAGGCAGATAACCGCCGATATGTTTAAAAGTGGGACAGACACTTGCTTACTATTTGATCAAGAAGATGAGGCGAGTACACTATCAAACGCACAAAGACGTGTAGCGTATCCATATTCATACGTTTTGGATAAAATCACCAAAATAGGAGAAACTGCTAGCACTAGTGAAACAAAGCCATTTTATAATACCGTGTCGATTGCGAACTTAGTGGATCCCGGTCACGACATGCAAATGGATAGTGCTAAGAAGGATTCCCAATATGTTATGCAGGAAACCCCGAGTACGACACTTTCGTGGAATTACCGTAAACCTGTGTTTAAAATCGGTAATACCACTTTGGAATACCGTCTAGATGACTCAACACTTAAATATGTAATAGATATAACTACTGATAAGGGTAAAGTGACGGTACCCGGTGGTGTAACAGCACCCGCAGCTCGTAAAGCTACAGCGACTATCAATGACAAAATTTCTAAATTTTTAGGTGATTTCATGCAAGTATTAACTACTGTCGCATTAAATAAAACTAATAAAAAAAATAAGGGTTATATGTATGTATTAGGAACGGGTGACGCCATGTGTGCAGCTATGTATTGCTATATTTGTGACATTACAAAAACTGAAAATAAGCTATGGTTTGTAAAATCAACGGAACAAAAGTCTATATTATATGGAATGAGTGATGTATTAGACCTAAGTCAATTGGCTACTAATAACAATAAATTACCTATCAAGTCGCGTACTACCGGCTTTTGGTAAGGTGATTAAAGAGTAAAACGTATATTTAAATATGTCATACGTCGCATGGGATACAGAAACGACGGGTCTTCCTATGACCCGCCAATCCGCGACCAAAGACAATACACATATATTTGACAAATGTCGGATGGTTTCGATCGCTTTTGTCAAATATGACGCTTCCGGTAAAGAACTGGATGCGCATCACATGATAGTGAAGCCTGACACGTTTAAGGTGGAAGCGACCCATATCCATGGTATCACGCACGAACACGCGGTAGAACATGGTGTACCATTCGAAGAAGTGTATGACACATTCGTAAAATTTATGGGTAGCTGTAAGACACTCGTCGCACACAACTCGGCGTTTGACGAGAATGTATTGTTCTCCGAATGTTACCGACGCGGTGTGAGTATTGACCCGTTTAAAGACGTCGCGTTCGCGTGTACGCATAAGCTGGTCCACCATTGGTATCTCAAACCCAAGAAGTTGGTTATCATATACACGGAACTGACGGGTAAAACACTCGATAATGCGCATAACGCACTCGCGGATTCGCGTGCATGTGGTGATATATATCCACTTCTCAGGGATAAGAAACGTACACAAAATCGTATTGGTGTAGACAAAGTCGTGTTGAAAGCGTCAGATGTCGCGAGTATGATTGATAAGAATAGGTTCAAACCGCCACAAGAAGTGGTCATGAATCTGTGGTGTAAATATCTCCCCGACACGTTTAAAGGAAAAACGAAAGAGCAGATCGCTGTATCTGCGGTAGATGAATGTTCGGTTGCGTCGGAACTGCTAGAAGACGCATTAAAATTTAAATCGATGGACAGTACATCTGTAGAGCAGAAGTACCGAGCTGTCTCGAACCAATTGACAAATCAAAGCGGACTTCCACCCGAAAAGATGGAGGCGGCAAAGGATCATATCCGTAAAACGTTGTACACGAATCACGGGATTCGACACGAGGATACAACAGCCGAAATGGACCCAACGCTCAAGACAGACGAAACGTTCTATACGTACCCGGTGTGTAAAATTCGGGGTACGGAATACGTGATCGTTGGAAGAATTGACCGATTATCCGAAGATGCCTCTACGATTATTGAAATTAAAAATCGAACGAATCGTCTATTCAAGACTGTCCGCGACTACGAAGAAATTCAATGTCAGACGTACATGGCGATGTTAGATCTCGAGTCGTGTAAACTCATTGAACAACATGATGATAAGACGTGTACACACTTGCTCTCACGAGATAAGGTAAAGTGGGACACTGTAATTATTCCTAAATTAAAAAATTTCTGTGAATACTTTCACGATCTCGTTTCAACCTAAGTTACAAATAAACAAATAAACAAATAAACAAATAAACAAATAAACAAATAAATATGAACTATACTATTATCCACGTATGCGTTGGTGACCACATTCTTGACCGGAATGTGTTCTTCAACTCGAAAGAGGCTCGTTCTTTTGCACGTAAACAACTTCTTGAAAAGGTGTGGCACGTGAATGGGTTTGTGTATTTTGGTGATGTAAATGTTAACGTATATGACGTTGATATGAGAGATACATCTGACGTAGAATATTAAAGAATAGACGTGTAATGTATATATATGGCTACTTCACCTAAAAAAAATATTATCTTGGCGCTTCCCGGAACCGATTGTTCCACCAATTTCTTGATGCAATGGTCCGAGACGATTCTTGAATTGACTAAACAGGGATATTCTATCGGTGTTTCTACCGGAAAGTCTACACAGCCGCGAGAAGCTCGTATCCAATCTATGGGTACGAATATTTTATTTGGCAAAGACCAAAAGCCGTTCGGTGAAAAGACTGCATATGATGTATTTGTATCTATCGACTATGAAGTCATATTTACACCTAAACAAGTTATCGAGCTCATAGAAGATACGGATAAATACCCTTTCATTTCAGGTGTGTACAGAATGGGTGATGCTTCTCGCTTATCATATGTAAGCAACCTAGACGACGAATTCTTCTTGAAGAATGGTACGTATGAATTTGCAAAAGTCGATTCAGTAGATCCTAATATGAAACATATTCCCGTTAAACGCACGGAACTCGGGTTTTTCGCGTGTACTCGCGAAGTTCTAGAAAAGCTCGAATACCCCTATTTCAACCATTTACCCGTAGAAGTGCAAAGTAACGAGGATAAAACCATTATTTATTTACCATCGGACAGTGAGGCGTTTTGTATGAACCTCGAATCCGCGGGATACGTGATTCACGTGAACACTGATTTGCGTGTTGGTCACGAAAAGAAAATCATCGCATAATGCAGTATGCTTCCAAAAATAGCCGTGAATACTATCATATTTACAGGTTCTATCGCCGTGGGTGGGATCGTTGATTTTGTTAGACTGTTACATGAATATAAAAAAAAGAAGTGATATTAATATACTAATGTATCCACACGCACTCTATAGAACCGTACTGTCTATGGGACCACAATATATGATTAACGTGTATATGTGGTTAAAAATGGCTCTTTGGGACGCACCGTATAGGATATATCTTGATATTGAACTCGAAAAAATGGCTTTGGAGCGTGAATTTAGCCTAAGTGAATCGTGGGAAAATAAAGAATCATCATGAAAGAATACATCTTCCCGCTCGTGACTGACGAATTACGTATCGCATTTTGTCAGTCTACTGCACCTCTCTGCGCGGACGTTCAGCGTATCATTTGGGAAGAATTTGTACATTGCACGCAACCTATTGAACCACCACCCACACCAAAAAAATGCAAAATTTCATACACAACATTGCCGACTTCTTTACCCCGAAAGCTGTTCACATAATAAAAGCTAAAAATGATTGTGGAGAGGTTAGGTACATAGAAGTACCACACGAACCCACGCGTGAGCGTCGGGAATCTACGTATGAGCGTCGAGAAAATCTTGATAGACTCCTTATGAAAACTAGACGTTTACTATCTTTCGTAATGAGTCGGTTCGGTGAAACAGATGACTCGAAGCAAATTATACAACTCATTGACAAAATTAAACAATCTATGTATAAAAATGATACTACCACCCACCTTTTCAGTGAATTTGAACAATTTGAAAGTAAAATTAAAAAATCCTCGAATTCAGTAATGAACCTAAGTGGTATACATTGGGGATAATTATATAAATATGGATCTCTTCCACAAACTTATCGAGCTTGTTGATAAAAATTCGAGTATGATCCCGGATGGGGATTATCTGGAGTTGTGTGATACTATAAAACAATTACGTGACAAAGTGAAACCACCGTCATTTCTTATCGACCAGAGTAGACCTATGTGGATGCACGACGAAACAAGTCAAATACCCCCCACGTACGAACCCACATTGACTGCCCGTACAGCGCCGTGCACCGCAACGGCTGGTCATCGACCGTTTCGTTTGTTTCTGTGTCACGCGTGTCATCAATTATTGACGTAAGCCTAAGTGAATAGAAATATTTGTAATTTTAAGAAGAAATGGAACAACTCATGAGTCTCATCGATGAAAACTCTGAACGAATACCCGAAGGGGATTATCTACAAATGTGTCGAATATTGAAAGAAATGTACAAAAATCGAAATACGTTACTCGTCACACCCGATGTAGTTAGTGAAGATTTTATCATGACATCAGATGCTCTTAATAAGTGTCACAAGTGGATTGTGGCGAGTGAATCACTTCAAGAAGCATTCGAGGCATCTAGGAATGACCCCGACAATAAAGTAAAGATTGGAATTTATAAACAGATTCGAGAAGCCTCAAACGTTTATTGGCGTGAACTTACAAATACGTGCGGGTACGAAGAAATTATGTGGTTTATTCATCACGGTGAACTCGCGAAGAGACATTTTAGATATTATGGTAGGGGGGTACTGGGGGGTCTATCGTAGCTTATGTACGCAATGCTACCAACCTCGATAATTCTTTAGAAAAATAGAACCTAAGTTTGTGAGAATATATGTATTTTTCATTTAAAAACCAATAACAATGGGATCCACTCGAAGCCATCCACTCCCCCCGGGTATTTTCGTACAAATGCCTTCATCACCACCCCTTGTCCGAAGCGATCCACCCCCCGAGTGGTACGCAATTGCGGAAACAATCTCCGTGTCCAACAATTTTGCTGGCTGGAGCAATCAGGAACTCGATAACGAGATTGACAGACTTAAGAAACGTCTCAAAGAACTCGACGAGATTAAGAAAGAAGAATACGATTCCGATGATATCATGAACGACCCAGATGTTCGTAAAATGGTCGAGAATGGTGAGCACATTTGTCACATGTTTGATGGAGAATGTCTTGCATGTGAGATGGAAGAGAACGATGAGAACACGGATCTAGAGGATTTTGAGGAGGAAGACGGTGAAGTGGGTGTCTTAACCGAAGAAGAAGTTCGAAATGATCCTGAAATGACTGCTCACTTTTGTTAAATAATATTACAGGGTACAATCTAATAAACCGGGTAACCAAACCTAAGTCAACCACACGAAGACGATAAAATATGAAAGCATGGAGAATTTACGCAGTTTGATGCAATGCTTGGACGACATTTCCAAGGTAATCCCAGAAGGTACTTACTTGGAAATGTGTGATAATTTGAAACAAATACACGATAATTTACCGGTTCATGATGACCCACCTGTTATTGATTTAAGGGGTGCTCCCTTTCAACCCGTTCCACCACTGAGACTTGACCATCACTACGAACCTACAGCGTATGATCAATATATCGATAACGAAAATACACTCCGCGACCTCGAAGCTGAGCTGAGGCATGCGAAGACAATGTTATCAAAACTCAAGACGCGGCGGAACATCACGAATGTCGTTAAGGCCCACGCAATCCGTGAAACGGCGGCCATTGAGCGGGTTGAGCTTACCTTCTACACATATACGGAATTGTGTAATCAGATTCCATTACTCGCGCTTACATCAGAACGCGACTTTTATAAAAAGTACCTCGAATACGATAACGGGCGTATAAATGTATCGCGGCACGACTATATCGAAACTATAGATGATATAGTCGTGAGAATTTCGGATATTGAAGATCGACAAGATTTCTTGTACAATACTTATAATTTATAGGTTTGTGTACACCACCACTGATTTCCACCAGTATATTCGAATAATATATGGATTGACATGCCAGCGATCAGGACAGCCACCGGTGTAGAAATTTTATTGGATACACCGCTAATAGCATAAAATAGAGCAACATTCATAATACCTATGATTATGGCTTCTGTCAAAATATCCTTTATAGGCCTGAGTTTCATTGTTACAATATGGTAGAAAAAAAATATTGTTATAATACAAAATGAAAAATCGCATGGAAATTCTGAAGTACGTTGTACTCGGCGCTGTCATTGCTTTCACCCTTCTCTTTATTACTGGTCAACTCAAGATGACCGAGAAGTACGAATCTGAGGGTGATATCCAGGCTGAAATTGATAAGCTTCTCGGGGAACTCGACGCCGACGGTGGCGCCGATGCCGAAGGGGATTCTGATGCCGAAGAGGATTCTGATGCCGAAGGGGATTCTGATGCCGAAGAGTCAGAGTCAGATGAAGAAGAATCTGATGACGAATCTGTTATGGGTATGGCCCCAGGACCCATGTAAATGTATAACTTAATTTTAATATAACAATACAATATATAAAGATGGATAATCCATTGGTGGTAGCGCCACCTGTAACTACTAACACGAGCGTCGTACGTAGTAAAACTACTTTATATATTGTACTTTTTTCCGTTTGTCTAATTTCCGTTGCGATAGGTTATGTTTATTTTACGAATAAGAATAAACAGGAGAAGAAAGCACGTGAACAAGCATCAAAGGTCAAGGCACTGCAGGTTAAAGTAAAATCTGAACTTAAGGCTGCAGCGGGTGTTTTAAAGGAAGCAAACGAATTAAAAGCGAAAGCGAATTTCGAGCGAAAGCAGGCCGAAATACGTTCATCTGAAGCGCGTGCGGCTCAACAAAAGGCAGACGCCTCGGGTAAAGCTAATGACGAGCGGTTATCAGCCGAAAAGGCTGGGCTGGCACGTGAGGCGGCTGCGAATGTTGCTGCTGCGAATGCTGCTGCTGCTACCGCCGGAGAGTCGGCGAAGGCGAAGGCTATGAAGGCTATGGAAATTAGTAATTCTCTTAAACTGGCCGAGGCGAAACGGGCTCTTAAATCAAATGCGAATGACCAGCGGGCGAAAGAAAAGGTGGCCCAGATGAAGAGACGGGTTGAACAGATGAAGAGAAAGGCGAAGGCGGCCATGAAGAGGGGAAGCAAGAAGATGGGAAGGAAAGTAAAGATTTCGACGAGGAAGAAAAGGACGAATTTAAACCAAATCAGAAATATGATGAGAAGATTGGGTAGGAAAAGGGGCAAAGCAGGGCGCGCTTGTAGGAAATTTGGACGCTCTAGTCCGAGTGCCGTGAGATGTTATAGTAAGTTTCTATCCAGAGGTGGAACGAAGAAGAGGAGGAAAGGTGGAAAGATGAAGATGAAGAGAGGTGGTAATAGAGTGAGGAAGCCTTTTGGGAATATGAAGATGAGGAGGAGGAGAGGTGGTGGTAGAAAAGTGAGGAAGCCTTACAAACCAGCAGCCCCAAAAGTATCATGGAATTTCGGCTCAAGCAAAAGCAAAGGCAAAGCCAAAAGCAAAGCCAAAAGCAAAGGTAGAGTCTTGAGCCACCCTGGGGAGCCGTCTGTGTTTAGTACATTAGCTAAGGGTTACTTTGATTATCATGACCGGACCAACATGTCACATAGGTCAACGAGGTCGGACAAGCGCCTAAAGAACGATATCGTCAAGATTGGGAATATCGATGAGATTAACGTGTATTCGTGGACGTGGAATGATATCGCTACGTCCAAGTATGGGTTGTCCGGTAACGAGGTTGGTGTTATAGCACAGGAACTTACACGAGATGTAGTGGGGACTGACTCTCACGGGTACTTCTATATTAAACCGGGTACATGGGCTGATAAAATGATAAAAGAAATAAGATTGAAATATAAATAATACTACGGATTTGGCGAACGTGCTTCGAATTACAAGGGCTATTTGGATTCTACCAACTCTACCGGGTTGTTAAAATTTAAGAATTGATCGGGGACGCTTTGTATAAAATAAAATAATGACTTATTACACATATGAATGCACCGAGTATAGATATTAGTGCACAGAGTGTAAATGTAAAGAGTCCCAGTAAACCTATCGTTTTATACGCTGGTATATTTTTAGTGCTCGCTATTCTCGGTGTAGTCGGTTATTTTCTCGCAAACAAGAAACCTGAATCTAAAACCAAAACCGCGAAAGTTGTTGAAACGGTAGATGATTCAGCATCTGATGACGCTAAGAAAGCGTTAGAATCTACGAGAGACGCGGACTATAAGAAAGCCGCGGAAATTAGGAAAGCCGCTAAAGAGGCGAATAAAGCGGCAATGGCTAAAATGGCTGCGAACAGTAAGGCCGCGAATGCAACGAAAAAGGCTGTGAAAGTGGCAAAAGTTGGGAAGGCTGTGAAAGTGGCAAAAGTTGGGAAGGCTGTGAAAGTGGCAAAAGTTGGGAAGGCTGTGAAAAAGGCCGCGAAGCTTGCTAGTGTACGAGCTGACCCATATGGCGCCGTTCCGGGGTATCAGATTGGTGGTGCGAAGGGTTTAGGAAATGCAATGAATATCACTGACCCCAACGCATGTAAAGCACTTGCGCGTGCGAAGGGTGCAAATGTGTGGGGACATAGGAATGCGTCACACCCCAGTGCCAAATACAAGAACTCTTGCTTCTTCTATAAAACCAATCCCAAGACTAAGTACGCGGGTAATAAAAATGATAAGATTCATATGATCGGGTGTTCGGTTGGTGGAAACCCTAAAGGTGGGTGTCCCGCAGTACCTGCTAAGAAAGCTAAGAAAGCTAAGAAAGCTAAGAAAGCTAAGAAAGCTAAGAAAGCGGCACCTTATTGGAAACAGATTGGGGGTAAACTGAAGCAGGTTTCTGTGTCTGGTAATAATGTGTGTGGTGTAAACAGTGCGGACAACATCTACTGTAAAACTAATCTCACTGGTGGTAACTGGTATCAAGTGCATGGTAAGTTAAAACACGTTTCCGTGTCTAACGGTAAATTGTATGGTGTAAACAGTGCGGACAACATCTACCATTCCCCTAATATGTCGGCTAAAGCACCTTGGAAGCAGATTGGGGGTAAACTGAAACAGGTTTCTATGTCCGGTAATAATGTGTGTGGTGTAAACAGTGCGGACAACATCTACTGTAAAACTAATCTTACCGGTAGTAACTGGTATCAAGTGCATGGTAAGTTAAAACACGTTTCTGTGTCTAACGGTAAATTGTACGGTGTAAACAGTGGTGATAACATCTACCATTCCCCTAATATGTCGGCTAAAGCACCCTGGAAACAGATTGGGGGTAAACTGAAACAGGTTTCTATGTCTGGTAATAATGTGTGTGGTGTAAACAGTGGTGACAACATCTACTGTAAAACTAATCTCACTGGTGGTAATTGGAAAAGGAAACAAGGTAAATTAAAACACATTTCTATTTCTGGTAATAAAGCGTACGGGGTAAACAGTGGTGATAACATTTATTATGGATCGAATTGGAAGAAGTAACCACGGGTTTGGCGAACGTGCTTCGAATTACAAGGGCTATTTGGATTCTACCAACTCGACCGGGTTGTTAAAATTTAAGAATTTTTCGAAATCGG
>Ga0209710_1000320_pt1 | contig 49528 bp, 41 predicted proteins | sample ArcticOcean_MG_C_5_FD_187436 | JGI IMG/M metagenome (GOLD analysis project Ga0209710, IMG submission 187436) | Marine microbial communities from western Arctic Ocean - ArcticOcean_MG_CB4_138 (SPAdes) (version 2) | ecosystem: Environmental > Aquatic > Marine > Oceanic | place: Arctic Ocean...
CTTCGAAAAGGCGATCAGAATCATATAAAAAACGATCAGAATCAAAAAAGTTACGGGTAGAGTCAGATTCAAAGATATTTTTAATGTACCCTTCGTCTATTAATTTTTTAAGGTCTACAATATTAGTTCTCCACTTGCAATACTCATTTGCTTGCAACCAACTGATGCCTACCACAGGATAGTCAGCATACGCAGGGTGGCGCAAATAGTTTTCTGTCAACACATCGGTGTTTCCCAAACTCTTTCTCCAAACCAACGTGTCTGGCAAAGCGGCAGAGTAGACGTTTTTATATTTTTCCTCTGTAGGGGGAAAAACATCTTTTGTATACTGTAAATATAAATAATATTCAGAATTTGTGACTTCGGCTTCATCCATGAAAAAAGAGCGCACATGCAATTGTTTTGGGGTGGTATTCCAATCGAACATGACATCATCTTGCACTTGTCCCATGGTAAAAGAACCTCCTTCAACAGTTACCATTCCAAGTGGTACTTCTTGCTTTTCAAAAGAGCTACTTCTTAGGTAGCCTCCATTATTAGGGTCATTAAAAGAGAGGCCCGTTAAGCTGGACTTTCCGGAGAGTGCTCCGTTCTGAAACAGATTACAGTTTGTTAGCAGTAAAGTGACTGCGACTAAAAACGAGATGCTAAATATATTTTTCTTTTTCAATGAGAGAATTTTTTTAATCCTAATAAGAATGCAATTTACAATAAATATAATTTAGTGCAAGAAAAACATGTAATTAATGAATGCCTTTTCGAACACTTTCTTATAAACGAATGCATTTTGAATTTAGTATCACTTATATTTGCTCCTTGGAAAATATTAGTAGGAAATTCTCGTTATTTGAATATTATTTATGAAAAGATTTTATTTTGTACTCTTTCTGATCATGCTTGCACAAAGTGCAATAGCGCAGACAAACACTTCTGTATTAGCTGCTGGAGACTGGTACAAGTTTTCTGTGGATACGACCGGTGTCTTTAAAATTGATGGTGACCTTTTGCGAAAGATTGGAATCAGCACTTCAGGGCTAGATCCTAGAAATATTCAAATTTTTGGGAATGGGGGCCAACTGTTGCCGGTGTTGAATGGAGCGTTCCGACATGCGGATTTACAAGAAAATTCCATATACATTGGCGGAGAAGCAGATGGGAGTTTTGACAACAACGATTTTATTCTCTTTTATGCAAAAGGACCACACGATTGGGAGCTCAATACTGGGAATACAAGGCCAAAACACCGTCAAAATATTTATTCAGACAAGGCTTATTATTTTATAACCGTGGGGGCTTCTGCGGGAAAAAGAATTGTGCAGAAAGAGGCAAATACCAATGCCATAGAAACCCAAATAACTGTTTTTGATGATTTTACTTTTTATGAAAAAGAAGAGATAAATTTATTAGCGGCAGGAACTCAGTGGTTTTTTAATGATAATTTTAATATAGAAAACACACAAAGTTTTAACATTCCTTTTCCAAATGCATTGGTAAACACCGATCTTTTTGTGAGAGTAAGAGGGGTTAGTGATGGCGTATCTTCTTCTTCGATGGCCGTAAAAGTAAATGGGAATGATCTGTATACTCTTACATTCAGCGCTGTGAATCCAGGTGCTGGCACAAAGGCGCGTGCTGCCGAAAGAAGTGGAGCTATAGCGAATAATAGTGCAGCAATACAGATAGAAATTTCCTACGACAATAATGGAAACCCTGCAGCCAATGCGTATTTAGACTTTATAGAAATTATTGGTAAAAAACAATTGTCGGCCAATGGAAAGCAATTTTCTTTTAGAAGTTTTGAGCAGTTGGAGGCTGCAGCTGATATAGCATACCAAATTAAAAATACAGAAAATATTTTTCAAGTCTGGGAGGTTTCAGATTTTTTAGCACCCAAAGTAATTTCGAATGAAGCAACGGGGGGCAACTTTGTTTTCACAGCGAAGGGAGGCAGCTTAACCGAATATATACTCTTAAGTTCTGATGATTTTTACACTCCAGAAACAGTAGAAAACGCGAAAGTTACCAATCAGAATTTACATGCTTTAAAAGGGATTAATTATTTGGTAGTAACCACAACAGAATTGTCTGGACAAGCCCAAGAGTTGGCAAATTATCACCAAAAAAATTCAGGGTTAGAGACAAAAGTGGTGCTTTTAGAAGAAATTTATAATGAATTCTCTTCGGGCGCTAAAGACATTACAGGGATTCGTGATTTTATAAAACACTTGTATGTAGCCGACGCTCCCAAAGCGGAGAAGCTGCAATATGTATGTTTTTTTGGAGATGCCTCCTATGACTATAAAGACAGATTGCCTGGAAATAACAACAGTGTTCCCGTAAAATTATCAGATCTCAGTTTTAATTTGGCAACTTCCTGGGTGACCGATGATTTCTTTGTCATGTTAGAGGCGGAAGAGGGAAGGATGTCATCTGGGCACACAATAGATGTTGTTTCTAGTAGAATCCCTGTGAATGGCAGTGCACAAGCGGCGGCAGTAGTGGCTAAAATTTTGAGTTACTATGAAGATGGAGCAAAAGGGGATTGGCGCAATACCATTACGTTGGTGGCAGACGACATCGATGACGCACGTTCGGATGCATCGATTCAACCGGGTGTGGAATTGATTGCAGATGCAATAAAAGAAAATAAACGTGTTTTTAATGTCAATAAGATTTATTTAGATGCTTATGTACAAGAGAATTCTGCTGGTGGAGAGCGCTATCCTGCTGTAAATAAAGCCATAACGAATGCCATTGAGAAAGGAACCTTGGTTTTTGATTATTTTGGGCATGGAGGGGAAGATGGTTTTGCTGCAGAAAAAATTCTAGAAAAAACGCAAATTAAAGGTTTTAACAATCCAAATACATTGCCTTTGCTCATTACCGTTACCTGTGATTTTTCACGCTTTGACAACCCAAGTAGAGTAACGGCTGGGGAACTAACCTTTTGGAATGAAACAGGGGGCGCGGCAAGTATGATTACCACGACACGCGAAGTTTTTATCTCAACAGGTCAGCAATTTAATGAACGCTTCATCGCCGCTTTGTTAGATTTTGACGATACTTCTGAGAACCTGTCAATCGCAGAAACCTTAATGAAGGTTAAGAATAAATTTTCCAGCTTTCAAAAGTTCTTTATTTATTCTTTTGGAGATCCAGCAATGAAATTGGCAGTAGCAGCGCCCAATGTTCGGGTGACTGAAATTATTGATGTTTACAATGACAATGCCCCCACAAATACGTTAAAAGCGCTTTCTAAAGTAAGGGTTAAAGGGGTTGTTGATAATGATAAGGACAGTAGCAATGGGTTTTTAAATGATTTTACAGGCACAGTAGCGACCACAATTTTTGACAAGTATATAGATAAAACCACTTTGGCAAACGATGGGCATGGACGTCGAATGACTTTCGACACCCAAGATAGTAAGATCTTTCGTGGAAAAGCAGCGGTTGTTAAGGGCGTTTTTGCCTTCGATTTTATTGTTCCAAAAGATATAAAAATTGCACTCGGACCCGGTAAATTAAGCTTTTATGCCGAAAATGGTGTCCTCGAGAAAGCAGGCTATAATATTGATGTAATGGTGGGAGGGATTATCGCCAATCCACCCGAAGATACTACGGGACCTGAAATACAGGTGTTTTTGAATGATGAATCCTTTATCGGAGGTGGGAATACAAACGGCTCTCCAAATTTAATTGTGGCGCTCTCAGATATAAGTGGAATAAACACTTCTATTACTGCGGTAGACCACGATATTATTGGGATTTTAGATGAGGATACCCTTAATCCAATTGTGTTAAACGACTTTTATCAGACGGATTTAGATGACTTTACAACGGGAAAAGTGAACTACAAATTAAGAGACTTGGAGACGGGTCCGCATACGTTAAAAATAAAAGCGTGGGACACCTACAATAACTCGGCGACTACCACGTTAACTTTTGTGGTTGTGAGTGATGCTATTTTAAACCTAGAAAATGTTTTAAATTATCCCAATCCTTTTGTAAATTACACCCAATTTTGGTTCAATCACAACAAACCAAATGAGCCTTTAGAAGTGCAGGTGCAAATATTTACAATTGCTGGTAAATTGGTAAAAACCATAAACGAAGAAGTGCAAACTTCAGGTAATTTATCTAGGAGTATCTCCTGGAATGGGTTGGATGACTTTGGGAATAAAATAGGAAAAGGAGTGTATGTCTATAAATTACGCGTGCTTTCACGGGCAAGTAATTTATTTTCAGAGAAGTATGAAAAATTAGTAATACTTCAATAAAATATATATTTTTGCATTCATAGCAAACCACATTATAATAAAAGAAATGAGAAAATTAGGATTTTATGTATTGGTCAGTATTCTGGTAACTGTTGAAATTTCAGCACAAGAGGAAACGGCACAAACGGGAGGAATTACTACCGCAACGCCCTTTTTATTAATTGTGCCAGATGCAAGAGCGGGAGGAATGGGAGACATGGGTGTTGCTACCAGTGCAGATGCCTTTTCGTTGTTCCACAATCCAGCAAAAATGGCATTCAGTTCTCGCCAAATTTACGCAGGAATCACCTATTCTCCTTGGTTACGGAATCTTACAGATGATGTTTTTGTAGGAAGTGGTTCATATATCAACAGGTTTAGTGAAAATGCAGCTTGGGGAGCAGAATTTCGATATTTTTCTTTAGGACAGATAGATTTAACGGACAACCAAGGACAGTCCAATGGCTCTATAAATCCTAACGAATTGGTGGCTTCAGGCTCTTATTCTTTAAAACTAAGTGAAACATTTGCTATGGGAGTTTCCCTTAAATACATTCGTTCTAATTTAGCATTTAATGGCGTTCAAGGAAGTTCAATACAACCGATCAACTCCTTTGCTGTAGACGTTTCTGGATATTACCAGTCTTCAGAAGAATTCTATGGAGATTTTAATGGACGGTATAGAATTGGATTTAATATTGCCAACATTGGCCCTAAAGTTTCGTACACTCCAGATCAAGAAGATTTTATACCTACAAACTTGAAGTTTGGAGGAGGTTTTGATTTTATCTTAGATGATTACAATACGATTTCTACAACGGTAGAATTCACAAAACTTTTGGTGCCTACGCAAAGTGATTCTGACAAAGGTTGGATTGACGGGATGTTTAGTTCTTTTGGAGATGCTCCCGGAGGTTTTAGTGAAGAGATGAAAGAATTTACCTACGCTTTTGGGGCTGAATACCTCTACAACAATGCCTTTGCCTTACGAGGAGGTTATTTTCATGAAAATGAAGATAAAGGAAATAGACAGTATTTTACATTGGGTGGTGGCTTTAAAACCAACGCATTGAACATCGATTTGTCGTATTTGGTAAATGCTTCCGATGTGAACAATCCTTTAGAAAATTCATTGCGTTTTTCACTTTCTTTTGATTTGGGTGAAATTTATGAGTACTATTAAAAAATCGGTTTTTTTTTAGTAATTTTATACAAACTAAGAGAGCAGTCCATATCGGCTGCTTTTTTTGACGGCCAAAGTTAGCAGCAATCCTTATACTACAGCTGTACTTTTAGAAATAACAAATTGGAGGCAGTATGCCTTTTAAAAAAAAGGAGATCAAGAGATGAAAGAAATTAAAATAGCGATTTCAGCAATAGTGTACAATGACATTAGTGAACTTTCAGAAGCAGATCGCATGTTAATGGACAGCGCTATTAAAGCACGAGGAAATGCCTATGCTCCGTATTCGAATTTTCATGTGGGTGCGGCCTTATTGCTAGCAAATGGAGAAATAGTGCTTGGCAACAACCAAGAAAGTGCTGCCTATCCTTCTGGCATGTGTGCAGAACGCGTTGCTATTTGGAATGCAGGTGCAACATTTCCAGGGGTGGCCGTCAATGCTTTAGCAATTTCGGCAAGTTCAACAAACACCACAGTAGATAGAGCGGTAGGACCCTGCGGAGCATGCAGACAGACCTTGTCAGAGTTTGAGGTCAATCAAAAGAAGGCGTTCCCCGTTCTTTTTATGGGAGCAGTTGGCGAGGTGATAAAAACACCTTCCTTACTTTCTTTACTACCCTTTTCTTTTGATAGTTCCTACTTATAGGGTTTTTTCGCAGATCGCTTTCCATACTTTTAAAGAGACTAAGAATTCCGTAGCCATAGATTAGCGTTGTCAATTTTGTAGCTTGGACATCGTAATTACTTTTAAGAAAGAAAGTTTGTTTAGAAGGTTTATTTTCTATAAAAATAAATTTCAGTTCCCTTTAATGCATTGTTAATAGGTGTTTTAAAAATATTCTTTGCTTTTATGTTGGAATAGTATTTGGATACTGCTCCTTTTGAATGTCATCATTTGAGTATCTGTTGAGTTTGATTTAAATTTGCATTTTTGTACATTAGAACATTGATTCTAATTAAAAAAAAGAGTACATCGATATGATTTCATCAAAAATTATAGGAACAGGAAGTTTTATCCCAGGGATAAAAGTAAAAAACGCTGCCTTTTTAGCGTCCCATTTCTTAAATGATGATGGGAGTGATTTCCCTTCAGAAAATGAGGTGATCATAGATAAGTTTAAAAAAATTACTGGGATCTCCGAAAGGCGCTATGCCAAGGCGGAATATAAAACATCAGACATTGCCTTTTTTGCAGCACAAAAAGCAATTGAAGATGCAAACATAGATCCTGAAGAATTAGACTACATTATTTTAGCACATAATTTTGGAGATATTAACCAAGGAACGATTCAGGGAGATATGTTGCCAAGTTTGGCAACCCGCGTAAAGTATCGGCTGGGGATTTCAAATCCTAATTGTGTTGCATATGACATTCTTTTCGGGTGTCCGGGTTGGGTAGAAGGAGTAATCCAAGCACAAGCTTTTATAAAGGCTGGAATTGCGAAAAAATGTTTGGTAGTTGGTGCAGAAACCTTGTCACGTGTCGTTGATAAACATGACAGAGATGCCATGATTTACAGTGACGGAGCGGGGGCTTGTATTGTTGCAGAAACAGCAGATCAAGAGTCAGGTATTCTTAGCCACGCTTCGCAGACCTTTGCAAAAGAAGAAGCCTATTTTTTGTATTTTGGAAAGTCTTTCAATAAAAGTGAAGAGGAGAAGGTACGCTATATAAAAATGTACGGACGTAAAATATATGAATTTGCAATTACAAACGTACCTGCAGCCATGAAAACAGCCTTGGATAAAAGTGGGATTGCGATTGAATCGGTAAAAAAAATATTCATACACCAGGCAAATGAAAAAATGGATGAGGCCATTGTAAAACGTTTTTATAGATTGTTTAAAACGCCCGTTCCAGAAGGCGTGATGCCGATGAGTATTCACAAGCTAGGAAACAGTTCTGTAGCAACCGTGCCCACCTTATTAGATTTGGTATTGAAAGGGAATGTCGAAAATCAAGAGGTAAAAAAAGGGGAGGTGGCCATTTTTGCATCTGTGGGTGCAGGAATGAATATCAATGCAATTGTATACCGTTTTTAATTCGAACGCAAAGCGACAAGTGCTAATTTAACAGCTTTACAATTTCGGAAGAAAGAATTCCTTTTTTAATTAAAAAAAACCTCCAAGCGAATCCCTATTTCTAAAATCAAAATATTATTTTTGCGCATGCAACAACACAACGTACTTATTTTAGATTTCGGATCGCAATACACACAACTAATCGCAAGAAGGGTTAGAGAATTAAATATTTATTGTGAAATTCATCCCTACAATCATCCACCTAAAAACCAAGGGAAATTCAAAGCAGTCATCTTATCGGGAAGTCCAAACTCTGTAAGAGGAGAAAACGTTTTACATCCAGACTTGTCAGAGATCAGGGGAAAAAAGCCGATGTTAGCAGTGTGCTATGGTGCGCAATATCTAGCGCATTTTGCGGGGGGTGAAGTGGCTTCTTCGAATACTAGAGAGTATGGTAGAGCAAATTTATCTTTTATTGAAAGCAATGAAATCTTCTTTGAAAATATTTCTCAGGGAAGTCAAGTATGGATGAGTCACTCAGATACCATCAAAGAACTACCAACCAACGGAAAGTTATTGGCGAGTACAAAAGATGTAGCAAATGCCGCATACAAAATTGAAGGGGAAGATACATATGCAATTCAATTTCATCCAGAAGTATACCACTCCAAAGATGGAAAGCAGCTCTTAGAAAATTTCTTAGTTAAAATTGCTGGGGTTGCGCAGACTTGGACTCCAGATTCTTTTGTGGAGAGCACGGTAGCAGCAATAAAAAAGCAAGTAGGAAACGACAAGGTTGTTTTAGGCCTTTCAGGAGGTGTAGACTCTACAGTAGCAGCAGTGTTATTGCACAAAGCAATCGGTAAAAACTTGTATTGTATTTTTGTAAATAATGGTTTGTTGCGTAAAAATGAGTTTGAAAGCGTACTTACCCAATATGAAGGAATGGGATTAAACGTAAAAGGAGTAGATGCTTCTGCACGTTTTTTAACCGCTTTAGTAGGTTTGACAGATCCTGAAAAGAAAAGAAAAGCAATTGGAAATGCATTTATCGAAGTTTTTGATGATGAAGCAACCCAAATTACGGACGTTACCTGGCTGGCACAAGGAACTATTTATCCAGACGTAATTGAATCGGTTTCTGTAAATGGAGGCCCTTCAGCGACTATAAAAAGTCATCACAATGTAGGGGGGTTGCCAGATTATATGAAATTGAAAATTGTAGAGCCTTTGCGCATGATTTTTAAAGATGAAGTGCGCAGAGTAGGGGCTTCTCTTGGTATTGATGCAGAGTTGTTAGGACGCCATCCGTTTCCAGGTCCCGGTTTAGGAATTCGTATCTTAGGAGACATCACAGCTGAAAAAGTACGAATTTTACAAGAAGTAGATGCGGTCTTTATCAATGGATTAAAAGAAGATGGTTTGTATGACAAAGTTTGGCAGGCCGGAGCGATGTTACTTCCCGTAAACTCTGTTGGGGTCATGGGCGATGAAAGAACCTACGAAAAAGTAGTGGCTTTGAGAGCGGTAGAAAGTACCGATGGAATGACAGCAGATTGGGTAAACTTACCGTATGAGTTTTTACAAAAAGTATCTAATAAAATAATAAATCAGGTAAAAGGTGTGAACAGAGTTGTGTACGACATCAGTTCAAAACCACCGGCAACTATAGAATGGGAGTAAAAGATATGAAGTACCTTAAAGGCATTGTTTTTTTCTGTATCCTAACGTTTACCGTTTCTTGTGGTCAACAGAAAAAATACGTTCAGTATCAACTGAAAGAAGGGGAGACCATGCGCACGATCGCCAAAAGATTGGAGATGAAAACAAAGGATTTGCTGCGTTTAAATCCGGACGTTGGCAGAAAGCCAGAAGTAAATACCTTCATTGTAATTCCCAATAAGAAGGAAAAAAATAGTGGTGTGCACCGAGCAGTGATCTCAAAAACTGACTCGGCAATTAGTGCACAGGAACCTGCAGACACGCTTTTCATTTCTGAACGTGAAAAGCAACGAAATCTTTTAGTTGAAAGCTTGGAAATGGAGTTTAAAATCCATGAGGTTGTAAAAGGAGAAACCGTATACAGCCTGTCAAGATTTTATGAGGTTACGGAAGCAGAATTAAGTGCGTTAAACCCGGAATTATTAGAAGGCTTAAAGTTGGGGCAGTTCCTAAAAATAAAGCCAATATCGGCTGTTCTTGATGAAGAAGAGTTGCTTTATAAAGACAATATTAAAGCCGGTGTAGTTATAAAAGCAGCAATTATGCTTCCTTTTAGAGCACAGGAATTAGACACACTTTCTGGCGATGCTATTTTTGATACGAGTAGGTTGGCTAATATTGTGACCGATTTTTATTTGGGGGCAGAGCTGGCGATAGACTCGCTGAGAAGTCAGGGTGTTGCAATAGCATTAACTGTTTTTGATACGGAAAGGAACGGGACTAAAATTGACGAAATTCTTGCAGAAAATGACTTAAATGCGCAGGACGTGATTATCGGTCCTTTATACTCAGAGGAGATTCAAGTAGTAGCTGCCGCCATAGCGGTGCCTATTATTCTCCCAGTATATTCCAAGAGACAGGCAACGTTTAAAACGGGAGAAGTCATAAAAACAGCGCCCAGTAAAAAATTATTTAGAGCAGAATTACTAAGTTATATTGAAGCGAATTTTGTAGATGGAAATATCATTATCGTGGGTGATAGTTTGCCCGAATCTCTTGAGAATTCGTTAAAAATTCAACAGGTATTAGCGCTACAAGATTCAATAGCTACTGTGCATTTGATTACTCCTGAGGAAGGTTATATTAAGAAAGAGAAATTTATTGAAGCGGCATTGCCAAACACTAAAAATATTGTGGTGCTGACCACCAATGACGATGTAATTGTAGCGAGTGCCATTAATAGTTTGATCAGTTTGCCAGAAGAGACTTCGGCAACTGTTTTTACTTTTGACAAGACCAGTGCTTTTAACAAGGTAGACAACGCAAAGCTTGCACAGTTAGGCTTTACTTTTGTTACCGAAGAATATGGAAAAGAAGATGGATTTAAGGCAATGGCTTTCAATACAAAATATTTGGCAAAAAACGGTGCATGGCCTTCTTCGTATGCAACAAGAGGTTTTGATGTTACCTATGATGTCTTAGTGCGCTTAGCTTCTGGGGAAAGCTTAAAAGATACTTTCAAGGAAGGGTATTCGTACCGCGTGGAAAGTAAGTTTGACTATAGGAATGAAGCTGCAGATAATGCGCAGAATACGGGTTTGTTTATTGTGAAATACAATGCAGATCTTACGTTGACAAGAATAAAATGATAGGGCACTTTTAGAGATAAAAAAAACCGATGAAACTTAGTTTCATCGGTTTTTTTTATGCGATTATAAGTAGCTTTAAATCTTTTTCATTTGCTGCTTCATCATTTGCATTTGTTCTTTGAGCATACCGTTTTTGTCTAATTTTTTAGCTTCTGCCATTAAATTTGTCGCTTCGCGCTTACGTCTCTTAGTCATTGAAATTCCTGCCAACTGCAATTTTACCATCGCCATATCGTGGTCCATAGACAAACCTAGTTTTACGGCTTTACGCAAGTACTTCTCGGCTTGTGTGATATTCGTCTGGCTCAACATAATACCATGCAAGTAATTGTAATATCCTTGTTGTTTTACGGTTAAAGCAGTTTCTGGGTTTTTAATGTAGTCCAACCATTTTTTAGTCCCTGCAAAGTTTTGCTTTCGCAGCTGTAAAAAAGACAAGAGAATGAATTCATTTTTAAAATAGAATAAAACAAAAAGTCCTGCCAATAGGAGGATAGAAATTCCATTCATAATATGCACTTTGCTGAATTCATAGACTGCCCAAACAGCAATTAAACCGGCTATAATTAATTTTATATTTTTGTGAAACATAGGTTGTTTTATTTTCTGATCTCCTGCTTATCTGAGAAGTGTTGATTTATTTATTGTGACAAAAATACATTTTCTTCTGAAAATACTGCAGTACTTCTCTTTAAAATTAATTTTTATAATATTTTTTATATTTAATAAAGGCCACAGTTCCTAAAATTGTTATAAACCCTAAGGAGTAATACACAGAAGCGGGCGTAATCACCCGGTCTCCACTGGCATAAGAATGCAATCCAGAGAGGTAAAAATTCACACCGAAATAGGTCATCATAATAGAGGCATATGCCAGGACAGACCACAGGTTAAAGGTATAGCGTCCTCGCAATCCAGGAATCAAACGCATGTGCAACACAAAAGCATAGACCATAATAGAAATAAGTGCCCAAGTTTCTTTTGGATCCCACCCCCAATAACGTCCCCAACTTTCATTGGCCCACATCCCTCCTAAAAAGTTTCCAATGGTAAGCATGATCAATCCAATAGTCACCGCCATTTCATTAATCACGGTAATTTCTTTAATATTCAAATCCATTTTCTCTTTATTCTTCTCATTGGTAAATGCCATCAAGAAGAGTGCGAAAATACCTAAAATCATTCCTAGAGAAAAAGGACCATAACTGGCAACAATGATAGAAACATGGACTAAAAGCCACCAAGAGTTTAAAACGGGTTGCAGGTTTGCAATGGCTGGGTCTAGCCAGTTTTGATGCGCAAAAGTCAAGATGATTGCTGTTAGAAATGTAGTTGCAGTGAGTGTTAATGCAGATTTTCTTCCAAAGAAAATCCCAAATAACATAGTGGCCCAAGCAACGTAAATGATAGATTCGTAGGCATTACTCCAGGGTGCATTTCCACTAATGTACCAGCGCGAAATCAGTCCTAATGTATGGAAGACAAAAAGTCCTAGTACAATGAAAGTCAATACTTTTACGATCGTATTGATCCATTTTTTAGAATTAAAAATTTGCCAAATCACAAAAATGATTAGAAATAAACTCGCAAATCCATAATACTTAGCAAGTTGCTGAAAAGGTTGTATCTTATTATATGAAATCTCTAAAGCAATGGTTTTTTTTGTCGGGATTACTTCCGCTCCAAATTTTCGTTGAAAGGTTTTGATTCCCTCTAAAATTTTATTGGCTTCGCCATAGTCATTTGTTTTCTTCGCTTTCTGCAAAAATTGAATATATACCGGTAAAGATTGGCGCACAAAAACAGAGTCTGTTCCTTTGAAATTGGCAGTCGAGGTTTCTGGTTGAGAAACCCAGGTATTATTCTCGTCACCGGGAACGGGGTAGATTTTTAAAATTCCTCCACCAATAGCACTGTATAATAATCCGACTCTTTTATCAATTTTAATAATGTCTTTTTCAAATTTATTTTGCACTTTTTTCTTTTGTGCTTCTGCAACCTTTTCTTTGATTTTATAGGTTCCTCTTGGCGTTATAAAATTTGATAAAGCCGCGTACTTGGCGGTGTCGGAAACTCCTATAAGTGCCCTGATCTCGGTGTTTTTTGCTTCTAAATAGACAATAGGAACTTCAAACCAAAGTCGGGGATTTTCTATGATGGATAGTAAAACCTGACTGGGTTCCATATTTTTAAATTGTTCGGTTTTACTGACTTTTCGAACCAATTCAGAAGCAAAGGTATGTGCTGGCTTCATGCGGCCACCTGCATCTTGAATTACTAATTTATTGAAGTTTTCGGCATGTTGTACATCCACCATGTTGGCCTGTAAAATAGAATCTATCTGGTGGTTGGTAATTTTCTTATTTTGATGGTTGTTGTCCTGTTGCGCAAAGGTAAGAGCAGATAGGAACAAGGCCATAACAATAGACATGGTCAGTTTCTTTTTCTTGATTTTTTGCAAGCTCTTCTTTAAAACATCAAAACGTGTGTGTTTTGCAAATAGAATCGTAATCATACCGATGTACAACAAAGAGTACCCTAAATACGTCACAAAAGTTCCGAGGAAATCATGGTTTACAGAAAGATGTGTTTCTTCTTTTCCGTCAGACAAGTCGTAACTTGCTTGGAAAAACTTATAGCCTTTATGGTCTAAAATATGATTCATATAAATTTTATAATCAAAGGTTTCTAAAGGATCAATCACCGTCACTTCACTGGCATAGGCTGCGGCACTCTCAGAACCTGGGTATTTGTCTAATTGAAAATCGTTTAATTTAATACTAAAAGGAGTTTCTAAAATTTTCGCACCATAGAGCAGTCGAAAATTCAAATCGCCAACTTGTACTTCTTTAGATCCGTCAGTATTAAATTTTCCCCCAGTTAATTCTACGCGTTCTATTTCTGTATCTGTAATAATATCCAAGATGATTACGTCCTGTACCTCATTATTTTTAGGGCCACTAACCGTGGTCATAATTCCTTTTTCTGAAGGTCTAGGAATTACAAATTGCATTTCTCCAATATTGTGAAGTGTCAAGTACTGAAAATCTTGTAGGGAGTCTTTTACAATTTTCCCCTTTTCTTGATCTGCCATTCGGAACCAGTCTCCCGCATCTTTTGAGAGCATTTGTAGAACACCATTTTTTTCTGTGAAACTGATCGAAGCATTGTTTTCTTCGGCATCAAAACCCACTAAAATACCATGAATATTTTGAATGGTTCCTTTTTCTATCCAATGTTCATGACGGGTTCCGTCTGAAGATTCCACAAAGAACAGATGGTCAATACCATTTTCATTTTCAATTAATTTTTTTTCCGCCCACGGAACATAAGAAACCAATTCAAATTTAAAGTCAATATTTTTTTCTTTTGTTTTAAAGCGATCCGAGTGCGACCAAGAATTGCTTCCCCAAGCAGACAGCATGATGGGACTATTGATTGCTGGTTTTTGAGTATTCCCATCATCTACAACGGCGTTTAAATAAGTAGTTTCGCTTAAAAATTTGCTGGTAGTTTCTCCTTCTTCAATAATCATAATTCCTTCGTAACCCACATAACGCGTGATTCCAGCACCCACTAAAATTAATAAGAAGGAGGTATGGAACATTAAAACAGGCCATTTTTCTTTTCGAAGTAAGCGATACCTAAAGATGTTCCCAAAGAAATTAATAATGAAGAAACCCATGATTGCTTCAAACCACCAAGCATTGTAGACAAGTGCTTTGGAAGTCTGGGTGCCAAAATCATTTTCTATGAAGGTAGCAACGGCCATTGCGGCGGCATATACGATAAATAGAACGGCTGTTAATCGAGTAGAATATAGAAAATTGAAAATTTTTTTCATTCTTTTGAATTGCTTTTTAAAGGAGTTGCAAATTTAAGCATAAAAGCACAAATGCTCTTCTAGATACACGTATTTTTAAGTATTAAAGTTTTCATAAAAAGGGCTCTTTTGTTTTTTAGATTGGCATGGTACTTATTCAGGTACACTGTCAATTAAGATACGAAGCATGTCGATGGCAGCTTGCGCTATTTTAGTTCCTGGGCCAAATATTCCAACCGCACCGGCATCAAATAAAAATGGGTAGTCTTGGGCTGGGATTACCCCACCAACAATGACCATGATATCTTCTCGATGGTGCGCTTTTAGCTCTGCGATTACTTGAGGTACTAATGTTTTGTGGCCCGCAGCTAAGGAAGAAATTCCTAAAATATGGGCATCATTTTCTACTGCTTGTTTCGTTGCTTCTTTTGGTGTTTGAAAAAGAGGGCCAATATCAACGTCAAAGCCCAAGTCTGCATAGCCTGTGGCTACTACTTTGGCTCCTCTGTCGTGTCCATCTTGCCCTAATTTGGCAATCATAATTCTTGGACGCCTTCCTTCTAACTCCGCAAAAGTATTGGCCATCTCTTTAGCCTTTTTAAACAAAGGATCTTCTTTTATTTCTTTACTGTACACGCCTGATATGGTTTGATGGATTGCTTTGTGTCTTCCAAACACGAGTTCTAAAGCATCTGAAATTTCTCCTAAGGTAGCTCTATTTCTAGCTGCATTTACTGCAAGTTCTAGTAAGTTTTCTTTCCCCGAAGTTGCAGCGGCTGTCAAAGCGTTCAGTGCATTTTCGACATTTCTTTTATTGCGTTGCGCTTTTAATGCGGTGAGTCTTTCAATTTGAGAGGTGCGCACAGCTTCATTGTCAACTTCTAAAATATGTAAAGGATCTTCTTGGTCCAGTTCGTATTTGTTGACACCAACAATTACGTCCTGGCCACTGTCAATTTTTGCTTGTTTTTTTGCAGCTGCCTCCTCAATTCTCATTTTAGGAATGCCCTTTTCAATGGCTGCTGTCATGCCTCCCAATGCTGCTACTTCTTGCATCAATTTCCAAGCTTTGTGTGCGATGTTTTCTGTACGCTTTTCAACCTCGTGACTTCCTGCCCAAGGGTCTACTGTTTTTGTAATATGTGTTTCTTCCTGCAGATATATTTGTGTATTTCTTGCAATTCTTGCAGAAAAATCTGTGGGCAGTGCAATGGCCTCATCAAGCGCATTTGTATGCAGGCTTTGAGTGCCTCCAAAAGCTGCAGCCATCGCTTCTATTGTTGTTCTGGCAACATTGTTAAAAGGATCCTGCTGCGTTAAACTCCAACCACTCGTCTGACAATGTGTTCTGAGTGCAAGTGATTTTGGATTTTTTGGATTGAATTGTTTTACAATTTTTGCCCACAGCATTCTTGCTGCTCGTAATTTGGCAATTTCTGTAAAATGGTCCATTCCAATCGCCCAGAAAAACGACAATCGCGGAGCGAATGCATCAATATCCATTCCTGCCGCAATCCCTTTTTTTATATATTCTAATCCATCAGCAAGCGTAAATGCCAATTCAATTTCCGCGGTGGCACCAGCTTCTTGCATGTGGTAACCCGAAATAGAAATAGAATTGAACTTCGGCATTTTATGACTGGTATATTTAAAAATATCGGCAATAATTTTCATGGAAGGTGCTGGTGGATAAATATAGGTATTGCGCACCATGAATTCTTTTAAAATATCATTTTGAATGGTTCCCGAGAGTGCTTCTAGGGAAACACCTTGTTCCTCTGCGGCTACAATATAAAATGCTAGAATGGGAAGTACGGCGCCATTCATAGTCATAGAAACGGACATTTTATCTAAGGGAATCTGATCAAACAACACCTTCATATCTTCAACAGAATCAATTGCAACGCCTGCTTTTCCAACATCTCCTTGCACGCGCTCATGGTCAGAATCATAACCTCTATGTGTTGCCAAATCAAAGGCAACAGAAAGTCCCTTTTGACCCGCTTCCAAATTTCTTTTGTAAAAAGCATTGCTTTCTTGGGCGGTAGAGAATCCAGCGTACTGCCTAATGGTCCAGGGTCTTCGTACAAACATGGTAGAATAAGGACCTCTTAGATTAGGGGCGATACCCGCAACAAAACCTTCATGCCGAAAGGCTTCTTTTTTAGGAGTGCTTTTTTTAGAAAGAGATATGTTTTGAATTGGTTTTCTACTCATTTTCTAAGGGTATTAAACAGCATGCCTTTCGCCGTTGGGAATTATTTTATACATTGTTTTCGCGCGATGATCCTTTGATAGTGTTTCTACAATGGACTTATTTCCTGCTGTAATCTTTGTTTTTCAAGATTTTCGGAAAGCCTTTTTCTGATGATTGGTGGGAGTAATGTTTTTATATTCCGCTGCTTTACAAAGGGGTCTAATGTTAGGTTTCCATGCATAAAATTCTCTTTATTAGGGTACAAGTTTGCCCCCAATAAAACGAGTTCTTTGTGACGAAATTGTATGTCCTCTTTGCGCGCACTTTCTTTTATTTTTCGTTGAATACTGCCCTCTTTTAGTTGTTTTAAAAAACCACCACCCTGTTCTATTTGTTTAAAGATAGTCAATGCCTTCTCTGCCATTTGTGTGCTAAGGGATGCGATGTAATAACTTCCTTCAGCGAAGTTTTGTGCCTCTTGAAAACCACTTTCTTGTTGCAATATTAATAGCTGATTTCTGGCAATCCGCTCCCCAAATTCATTTTTTTCTGCGTAAATATGATTGTAAGGAATATTAGAAATTGTATCTGCACCCCCTAAAATAGCACTCATACATTCAGAGGTCGTCCGCAACATATTCACATTGTAATCATAGATGGTTTTATTTCTGGTGGCGGGTTGCACAAAAATATGCGCTTCTATATTTTCAATACCATACTCTTTTAAGAGTGCTTCCCATAAAAGACGAAAAGCTCTGAGCTTTGCGATTTCATGAAAATAATGACCCGCAACAGAAAATTGAAAATGGATTTTATGGGCATTTTCTGCCCCAAAATGATTTAAATATTCATTGGCATGTGCCAAAGAGTAGGCAAGTTGCTGCACCATATTGGCACCTGCGTTTTGATAAAGATCTGCAGAGACCGCAATGGAGTTGTCTGTGGAAGATACGATCTTTTCTAAGTGGCGATAATCTTCTTTTAAACTTACAAACCAATTCCCTACTTCTGCAAGACTCCCTAAAATATCTATTTGAAAATAGCAGTGTTTCGCTTTGCTAAATTTTTCGATTTCAGCAGTAAACGCTGCATCTAAAAAATTAAACTTAAAGTAAACTTTTAATGCTGTGAGGTCTGCTCCTTTCAATAAAACAGCAGGATCAAATTTTCTTTTTGCAATAAACTGTATAGCAGTAGCACCTCTTTTCAAGGCATCTAGTAGCAGGAGGTTCTCTTCTTTCTCGTTAGTGATATGAATGGTCTGACAAATTCTAAAGCCTTCTTCTGCAGCAGTTGGCTTCTGATACGTTGTGTCTTCTTTGGTGTAAAATGGCTTTACCGTGATCCCTTCATTTGTTTTCCAAAGTAGTGCATCATTATAATCTTCACCTTTTAAGTCCACTTGAATTTTTTGTTTCCAAGCAGCAGGTGAGATTGCTTCAAATTCGCTAAAAAGGAAATCACTCATTATTTTTGTAGGGTATCAAATTCTATGATGTAAATATCTTCGTTCTCTTTTTTCATCAGATAGGTTTCTCTCGCAAAACGTTCTAATTGTAAGGAATCCCCTAGCTTATCAATGGTTGCTTTATCCGAAGCTATTTTTAACTGATAAAATGAAATTGTACGCTCCAAATCCTCTATTTCTTTATTAAATTTTCGGTGTGTGAGGTACGAGTTTTCGTCAAAAAATAACATCCATACTAAGAACGGAATAAAAATTAAGACAAAGGTGTTCGTCAAAATTTTAAATACTTTTTTATTTTTTATGCTTTTTAATGACATCGCTATAATCGTTCATTTATAACTGTTCTTACAATATCGATGGCAACGTTATTAAAGCGATCATTCGGAATAATTAAATCTGCAAAATTCTTAGTAGGCTCAATAAATTGCTGATGCATCGGTTTTAATGTGGTTTGATACCTGCTCAAGACTTCATCAATATCTCGACCTCTTTCTGTAATATCTCGCTTTAGCCTTCGGATTAGACGTTCATCTGTTTCTGCATGTACGAATATTTTTATATCAAATAAATCTCTTAACTCTTTGTTGTTAAAAATGAGGATGCCTTCAACGATGACTACCTTTCTTGGATGTGTTTTTATCGTATCTTTTGTTCTATTGTGGGTTACAAATGAATAAACCGGCTGGTTGATGTTGTTTCCCGCTTTTAACGCTTTTAGATGTCTTATAATTAAATCAAAGTCGATGGCTCTCGGATGGTCAAAGTTAATCTTGGCCCTTTCTTCATAGGGCAAGTTATCCGTTTCGTTATAATATGAATCTTGGGAAATTACACAGACTTCATCTGTTGGTAATTGTTTTATAATTTGATTTACAACGGTGGTTTTACCACTTCCAGTTCCACCCGCAATTCCAATAATGAGCATAGAAATTTATGATTTTGATACAATTGTTACTTTCGGAAGTAAAGATATTATAAAAAACTAAATTTAGAGGCTATCTGGGTTTTTTTTAAAGTGACCACAATGTTGTTTTACGATGCGGTAGGATGTGCATAAGTCCATGTTTTTTTAATGTATTTATAGCAGTAGTAAAAAGGAGTAGAGGTGTTGATTGTCACTTTTTCTTTGAAATGAAAAAGCTTCAAAAATAAATTTGAAGCTTTTCAATAAATAGAGCCGATGGAGGGACTCGAACCCACGACCTGCTGATTACAAATCAGCTGCTCTAGCCAGCTGAGCTACATCGGCAATTGTTTTTCAGAGCGCAAATTAAATATAAAATTAGATCATTGCCTAACTAAAAATGATTTATTTTTTGTACAATAAATAGGAATCCTAGCGTCACTTTTCTTTAGCGAAGAATTCCCGTTTTTGGAACATGTGTAAATTAGAGTGAGGTATTTTTTAACTAACTGGAGGCTATGTTTTTATGGAGTTATTTTGCAGAACAGCGCATGATACTTTAAATTTTTTACGGATACTTAACAATGACATTAAAGTGAAATAAGCGGTACACTAAGATCGTTGGGCATTTTAAAATTCTTTTAGTGAGCTCCTTCTTGTTGCGAGATTAGGTGATTTTTAGGGAACTAATTTCCTGCAGAAACAAAAGACATTATACGTATTTATTGCAATGCTTCTTTGTAAGTAGATAAGCATCTTTCTCGTGCTTCTTTGTGGTCTACCATTTCTTTTGCATAGGTGAATTCTTGAAAATCAGGAACCCATTTCTTGATATATATTAAGTCTTTGTCGAACTTTTTAATTTGGGTAGTTGGATTAAAGATTCTAAAATAGGGGGCGGCATCTACTCCAGAGCCTGCAACCCATTGCCAATTGCCGACGTTGCTTGACATTTCATAATCGTGCAACTTTTCTGCAAAATAAGCTTCTCCCCATCTCCAGTCAATTAACAAGTGTTTACAGAGAAAACTACCTACCAACATCCGAATTCTATTGTGCATAAAACCAGTTTTATTTAACTGACGCATTCCAGCATCAACTAAAGGGTAGCCTGTTTCACCTTTGCACCACTTGTCAAATTCAGCTTCATTATTACGCCAATCGATGCGATCATATTTTGGCTTGAAAGCACTTTTTGAGGTATGTGGGAAGTGCCAAAGAATCTGCATGAAAAATTCTCTCCATATTAATTCGTGCCAAAAAATTTCATTCTTCTCTGAAATTGCTTTCGCTATCATTTTTCGAACACTCACCGTTCCAAAACGCAAATGAGGTCCTAGTTTTGAGGTAGAATCCAGTGCAGGAAAATTTCTGGTTTCTTCATAAGTTTGAATCAGCTTTGGTGTTACCGTATATTTTTCAATTTTTTGTGAAGCGGGCTCGAAGCCAAGAGCTGCTAAACTTAAATTTGGCAGGTTGGTGTCTTGAATTAAATTTTTCAGGAAAGAGCTTGTATAGTAAAAATCCAGATGAAAGGTTTTAAATTTTTCTTTCCAAACTTTCATAAAAGGAGTGTACACCTTATAAGGCAAGCCATCTTTTTTTACGACCTCATTTTTTTCAAAGATAACCTGGTCTTTAAAAGTTTCAAATTTAATAGCATTTTTTGTTAATAATTCTTCAATTTGCTGATCTCTTTCGGTAGCATAGGGCTCATAATCTCGATTTGTGAAGACGGTGTCTATCGTATATGCTGATGCTAATTTTTTAAAAATTTCGGTAGGTTTTCCATAAAGCATGGCAATACCACTGTTGTGTGTTTTCTTTAACGTAGCCCGCATCTCTTGCAGCGTTTCATATATGAAATTGAGACGCGCATCTTGTTTTGGAAGTTTTGTTAAAATGTCTTCATCGAAAATAAAAACAGGAAGTACTGGATGCTCACTTTTTAAGGCATTGTAAAAACCTACATTATCATCCAACCTCAGATCTCTTCGGAACCAAAAAATATTTACCGATTCTTTCATTTTTTATAGGTGCCAAAAAGTTCTTCTAGTTTTTGCTGTCGGTAATTGAAAATTTCTTCCAATTTAGGTTTTACAATAAAGGGATGAGCTATTTGACCCAAAAGACCTAAGGGAACTTTATAGTCAATTATATCTTCCATTTCTACGCCACCATCTATCTCTTTTATAAAGTGTTTGTGATGCCAAAGTGCATAGGGGCCATACATTTGTTCATCTACAAAGTATTTTTTTTCTTCAATATGGGTGATTTCAGAAACCCATTTTGTTTTAATGCCTAAGAGCGGTGTCACGATGTATTGAATAATTTGACCTGTATATAAAGGTCTGTCTATATGAGAGATAATATTAAAACTCATATAGTCCGGAGTAATAATCTTTAAGTTTTTCGGGTTAGATAAAAACTTCCACGCGGTGTCTACAGAAATCGGCAGTTGTTGTTTTTTATGGAGTGTATATATTTTCATTTTTAATTTTGGACTAAAATATAAAGATTTAAAGAGGTGGCAATGCATAGCCAAATCAGATATGGGATCAATAGGTATTTGTAATTACCAAGTTTTTTACTCCCTCTAAAATAATAAATAAATAGGAGTGCGGTTAATAAAACAAGAATAATGAAAGCGAAAAGGATACGATGTTGGTTGAAAAACACATAGTTCCAGCTTACGTTTAATATAAATTGAATGAAAAAGGCTATTGTCTGTTTTCTTGTATTTTCGACCGTAAATAATTTCCCTAAATAGACAGCGAAAAAAAACATGACCAGGGTCCAAGCGATCCCAAAAATGAAACCTGGAGGTGTCCAAGGCGCTTGGTTTAGCTCAGTATACCATTCAGAAAGAGGGCCTCCATTCATGAGCCAGCTGCCAATAGCCAAACCCCCAAAGTTTAGGATTAAAAAAAGTAGGGTGTTTCGCAATTGCTTCATTACTTATGCCCCCTCCTTTAAAGCTTCTATCTCTTTGAGAATATCGTCTGCTTCTTTGTATTTAGAATCACTATCAGTTCTATTAATAGATTGCAGCTTGTAGGCCGCCTCCATTGTTTTTTTATATTTTTCTTGAAGTTTGTCTGCTGCTGATTTTTTCTTAAATATTCCGAACATAACTTTTATATTAAGTGTTTAGTGATTTTTGAACTTGATGGTTTTGTAATTGAAAAGTAATAATCAACGAAGGTACCCTCTGGGGAAACCAAATATTTTTGGAAATTCCATTTTACTGAAGAGCTTTTTGAGTTATTTAAACTCTTGTCGGTCAGCCATTTGTAAAGCGGGTGTTGTTGACTTCCTTTCACATCTAACTTCTCTGTCATTAGGAAGGAAACTCCAAAGTTAACTTTGCAAAAAGCTTCAATATCTTCGGCTGTTCCGGGTTCTTGACTTCCAAATTGATTACACGGAGATCCAATAATCATTAAGTTTTTCTTGTGCATAGTATACAATTCTTCCAGTTCTTTGTATTGAGAGGTAAATCCGCACTTAGAGGCAACGTTAACGAAAAGGAGGTATTTATTTTTGTACTCGGATAAGTCAATAGCCTTATTTTGTAAACTATTGATGTTGATTTTATAGATGTCTGTCATATTTTTTTAAATTTTGAAACTTACAATACCACAATCTAGCTCAAATATTTGGCCCGAAATGGAATTTGCTTTTTCTGATATTAGAAAGGATGCTAAATCTGCTACTTCGTTAGGTTTCAGAAACTTTTTAAGAGGATGGCGTTCGGTGATATTTTCTATCATCTTTTCATTTCTCAATAGTTTTGCTGCCAAATCTGTTTCGGTAACTGTAGGTGCAATCGCATTTACACGAATCGTGGGAGCCAATTCTGCACCCAAAGATTTTGTTAAACCTTCCACGGCAGACTTTGCTGCCGCAATACTCGCGTGATAGGGCATTCCTAACTTCGCAGCAACGGTGCTAAATAATAAAATGGATGGATTGCTTCCGTTTTTTAATTTTGGAAGGTATTTTTGTACCGTTTTTACGGCACCTATTACATTAATTTCAAAATCTTCTCTAAAATCTTCTAACTTTAATCTTGAAATTGGTTTTAAGTTAATGCTTCCAGGACAATAGATGAGTGTATCTATGGCGTCAATTTCTGGTAAATCATCTGTAAGGATATCACAATTATAGTGCGTTAGATTAGCGTGCGGTAGCGAAGGAGCTGTTCTGCTAATGTTTACAACTATGTTTTCATCTTGCAATGAGTTTACAATCGCTTGTCCTATTCCTTTGCTTCCGCCTACTATTACTATTTTTTTCATATGCTTTTAAGGTCTTCCTTTCAAGCGCTTTTCAATTTTCTGTTTTACAGCTGTCAAGCGCTTCATTTGATCCATTATATCAGGATCTTTATCTACTTTATATACTTCGTTTAGCTCTAAAATAAGTGCTTTCACTTCTCTAGACGCTACAATTCGATCGCTGGTTGTTTTAAATGAGAACTTTCTATGTTCAAATTCTTCAGCTCTTTCTAATAAATTCATGATGACTTTTCAGTTTATATAATCGGGTGAATATAATTATAAAACTTAGAAAAGCAATAAAAATGTGTACTAATTTCTTAGGATGTCAAAGGTTTCCCTTTTAAGCGTCTTTCAATTCTTTGCTTAATTACGGTCAATCTTTTCATAAGATCCATGAGTTTGGCATCTTTACTCTTTTTATACTCTTCATTTATACTTAGAATAAGTTCTTTAGCTTCTCTTGCAGCCATGATGCGATCGCTGGTTGTGGGGAATCTTTTTTTTCTGGTTTCGAACTCTAAGGCTTTCTCAATTAACTCCATAATTAATAATTTAGGGTATTTTGTAATTCAGTAATTTTTTCTGGACTATTAAATTTTCCACCGAAATAAGAGGTGACGGTAGTAGAGGTATCATCTTTAATTCCTCTTGAAGATACACATAAATGTTTGGCATCAATAATTACTGCAACATCTTTAGTGTTTAAAATTGCTTTCAATTCTTCAGCAATTTGGTTCGTTAGACGTTCTTGAACTTGCGGTCTTTTCGCATAATACTGAACAATTCTGTTTAATTTTGACAGTCCGATTACTCTTCCTGAAGAAATATAAGCAACATGAGCTTTTCCCATTATCGGCACGAAATGGTGTTCACAGTTTGAGTAGAAAGTGATGTTTTTTTCTACTAACATTTGATGGTATTGATATTTATTATCAAACAATGCAACCTTTGGCTTGTTTGCAGGATTTAGGCCTGAGAAAATCTCATCAATATACATTTTAGCAACTCTTTTGGGAGTTCCTTTGAGGGAGTCGTCTGTGAGATCAAGTCCCATGACATCCATTATTTCTGAAAATAAGTGTGCAATTTTTTCCTTTTTATCCGTATCAGAAAGTTTAAATGCATTTGCTTTCATCGGAGTTTGCAACCCTGTGAAAAGGTGGTCATCCCCAATATCCTCGTGAGAAAATCCATTCAATTGCTTCGTATTTTCCGTTGTTTTTATTTCTTCAATCATAGTGTCTTTTTTAGGTGCTGTCTTTAAGTACTCTAATCTTAAAAGCAAAGCACGATTTTTATCTTTTTGATATAGAGTTGTTGGATATTGAGCGTTGTCGGGTACACTTGAATCTTCCTTTCGCGAAAGTTCTTAACTTCTCGTGCTTGGTTTTTCTACCCTGTACTCGTTTCCTCCAATTTTTGAAGCTTTTTAACTTCATTTCTTTTCGCATGAGATCAATGACTTCTTGTTCTTTCAAACCAAACTGAAATTGAATAGACTCAAAAGTTGTTCTGTCTTCCCAAGCCATTTCTATAATGCGATCGATTGCGATACTATCTAATTCTTCCATCTAATAGTATTGGTATTGTTTGTCATTTTCTATCTTAAAATTTACTATTTTTTGGATAAATTTTTTATTTTCTTTTAAGAGTTTATTATTTTTAAATCGCACAAAATTTCCTTGGGCATGGATGCTAAATCCTTCTGTTTTATAGGTGTGCAATTGATAATAAGGAATGGCCCAACTAAAGTTCTTTAATCCTTTATTCACATGCACAAGAATTCCTTTTTCTCGGAGTTCTATATTGCCATAGTTGATGTCGGAAATTACATTGATTAAATTTGAAAACCCAGGACTTACCGCAGCAATAACCATCCGTTTAGAGCCAACGCCACCGAGCTTCACTGCTTTTATAAAGCTGTAAGATTTGCCAAGCATTTCATTGATATTAGCTGCAGCATCTTTGTTATTAAGGGTTGTGTTAAATAGCATTACTCAAAGATACAATAAATTAGATATGTTTAACTCTTTTTAGAATACATTAAACAAAAATTAACAGAACATTATCGTTTGAATAGCAGAGGTATTTAGTCAGTCTTGAACGCTCTATTTCGGTCCGAGAGCATGTGTTTTTTTAAAATACGCTCGCTTTCTTCACGAACAGCTGTATTTTTTCTCATATTCCACAAGGTATCACTTGCTTTTTTGCGAGCTACTTTAATGTCTACGATCGGTTTAGGGTAGTGCACACCAAGTTCGAAGTTATTAAATTGTTGATCTAAAGGTGTCATTAAATAAGGCTCATGTATAAAAGGGATGGACAAATGGGCGAGTTCTGGAACCCATTTTTTTATAAAGGTACCATCTTCGTCATGTTCGATACTGTTTTTTATCGGGTTGTAAATTCGAAGTATATTAATTCCGGTTTCTCCCGCATTCATTTGTAATTGAGAAAAGTGAATTCCAGGTTCAAAGTCTAAAAATAATTTGGAAAGGTGCTGCGAGGAGGCTTGCCAAGGTTGCCATAAAATATGTGTAAAGAAAGAGACCACCATGGCGCGCATTCTAAAGTTTAAATAGCCGGTTTCTTTCAGACACCGCATCGAGGCATCAATTAAAGGAAATCCCGTTTCTCCCGCTTCCCAAGCTTTTTGATACTCCAAAGAAATACTCTTTTTTAATTTTTGATATCCTTTATTAATACTGGCATTTTCCATGGTATGTTCCATTTCAAATTTTTGAATGAAATGGGCTTGCCAGCGGAGTCTGGAGATAAATGCACTTAAGTGCCGTTTATTTGTATCTGTTTTATATTTGGTAGCTTCTTGAAATACCTGACGGATAGAAATATTTCCCCACGCAAGATAAGGTGATAGTCTACTGCAGCTTTCGCGAGCTAAGGCAGGCTTAGAGATGTTATACATGTATTTTTCATGACGTTTTTCAAAAAAAGTATCTGCATATCTCCAGGCCATTTTTGTACCTCCTTTTTGAAAATAAAGATGTTTTGGAGTTGCTAAATCCACCGTGTTAAAATATTTTTCTAGTTGTTTGATTTCTTCAAAAGAAATAAATGATTTGGTATGCAATTCATTTTTGATTTGCGTATCATACATGTAATCGTCCCACTTATCAAACCAGTCTGCTCTATTCAACAAGCCTCTTAAAACACCATTATTATTGTTTTCTTTCCAAGCCACCGAATTATTTCTGCAGTACCGTGTAAACTCTTTATCTCGATTGTAAGTAATTAAAAGACCGGTTTCTTGATGAGAAAATACAGTATCAATTTTAAAAGAATTAAAAATTTGATTGAAGGCGTTTACCACCTCTGTTTGCACACACAGTACTTTGGTATTGTATTTTTTTAACTCAAGGTTTAAAGCGGCAATAGATTGCTTGATGAAATTCCAATGGCGCTGGTCATAATGAGGATCAGCGATTAAGGAATTTTCAAAGACATATAAAAAAAGAACGCGTTTATTGGATGCCAATGCATTTTGAATTGCCTCATTATCTTGCAAACGCAAATCACGTTTAAACCAAACAATATGTATTTCCTCTTTGTTAATATGCATCTATATTTTCTATAATATGATTTGCTTTTTCTGCAATCTTGATTCGATCTTCATTGGACATTTTGTTCAATACACTGTACATCATCTTCATTCTAAAGTTTGCCTTTAGTTTTTCTTGTTTTTCCTCTAAAAAATTCCAGTATAGTGTATTAAAAGGACACGCATCGTCTTCAAACTTCTTCGCTTTATTGTAGACACATGCATCGCAATAATTACTCATTTTCCCGATGTAACTCCCAGAAGATACATAGGGTTTGGTCGCTATTTTCCCGCCATCTGCAAACTGGCTCATCCCACGAGTATTTGGCAATTGCACCCATTCAATGGCATCTACATAAATACCCAAATACCAGGCATCAATTTCATCTGGATGAATTTGTGTAAGCAGTGCAAAATTCCCAGTAATCATTAGGCGCTGAATGTGGTGTGCATATCCATTGTCTAAAGAATTATGAATTGCATTTTTTAAACAATTCATTTTTGTTTCTCCCGTCCAAAAGAAGTCCGGTAATTTGTTCTTGTTTTCAAGAAAATTCTCTTTTTTATAGTTCGGCATGAGCATCCAATACATGCCTCTCATATATTCGCGCCAGCCTAAAATTTGTCTAATAAAACCTTCTACTTGCGAAATGTCAATTGCATCCTCTTGTTTTCTATAGGTTTCTAGGACAGCTGCAACCACCTCCTTTGGAGCGATTATTTTTGAATTCATAGCAAATGATATTCTACTGTGAAATAAGTAGATTTTATCGGTATGCATGGCATCCTGATAATCGCCAAAATGAACCAATAAGTGTTCGCAGAAATAAGCAAGTTGCTGCAATGCTTGCGCTCTAGAAATAGGATACTCAAAGTAGTTTGGATTGATTTTTCCAATAGTTTTAATGCCTGCTTCTTTAATTTCCGCTAAAATGTCCGATACATTGATATCGAAAGTGATTTCTTGTGGAATTAACGCTTCTCCTTTCCATTTTTTTCGATTGCTGGCGTCATAGTTCCATTTTCCTCCCTCTGGTTGCTTGTCAACCATTAAAATTTGATGTTTTTTTCGCATGTTGCGATAAAAATGTTCCATCAAAAATTGTTTTTTACCTTTGAAGAAGGTAGCCAAGTCCTCCCTTTCGGTATAAAAGTGTTCGGAAGAAAAAACATCAGTTTGGAGGTTCAAAGTGCTGCAAAAGGATTTCAGTTGGGCATCCAGACGGTATTCATCAGGAGCTAAATACTCCAACTTCTCAATTTGATGTTCCTCAAGTAAAGCCGTTAAATTTTCGATTAAATTTTGAGTATTATTGGCATCATTGATGCGGTAATAAACAACCTTATGGCCGGTGTCTTGAAGTTCTTGAGCGAAAGTCCTCATGGCGGCAAAAAAACCCACTACTTTTTGAATATGATGCGTTACATAGTCCGTTTCCTGTCGCATTTCAAACATGCAGTAGGTCACTTCTGTATTGGTCTCGAAAAACCAAGAGTGTTGCCTGTTGAGCTGGTCTCCTAAAATTAAGCGCAGTTTCTTCATTTTAAAATAATGTTTTTTCTAACCAAAGTTTTCTGTATTTATGATTTTGATCGTAGCGTTCCGCTTGCAGTTGCGTATTAAATTTTCGATCTCTCGGATCATTTCCGACACCTGCAACATACATCCAATTGCCGTAATTACTATGTACATCGTAATCGATTAACATCGACTCGAAGTAAGCAGCGCCAATTCTCCAGTCTAATAAAAGTTCTTTCGCAAAGTAAGAAGCTACGTTCTGACGTCCTCGGTTACTCATAAAACCCGTTTCTCGGAGTTCTATCATATTTGCATTTACAAAGTCATCTTTGGTTTCCCCCTGTATCCATTGCTGAACCGTTTTTTGGTCCCTATTCCAATGATAGTTTTTCTTCAAGATACCACCTATTTTAAAAATTTTAGAAGTGTATTTCAAGGAAATATATTTAAAATAGTCCCTCCAAATTAATTCAAAAACAACCCAATAGGTGGATTGATTTGCACCAAATTCGGACTCATACGCCTTTATCTTCCAATAGATCGTTTTCGCAGACAGACTCCCATTGGCTAACCAAGGAGAAAATTTTGTGCTATAGTCGGCCCCGATTAGACCGTTTCTTGTCTTTTTATAATTGGAAACCTTTTTTGTTTCAAAAAAGTAGGTCTGTAGTCTTTCGAATGCAGCTGTTTCACCTCCGGCAAAAGGAAAAGCTGTTTTTGTAGCAGTTTTAAAATCAGAAAAACCCAAAGTCTCCATTGTAGGGACTGCCGTTACTGTGCTAATTAAGTTTTCTTTTGGAAGTTTAGACGCTGAAAATTCACCGTCAATTTTCACTGTTTTTTCTAATTTTTTTCTAAAGATGGTAAAGACATCTGGAATTTTAGAAAAATCCTTGGATACTGCGTCTGGATGGTATAAAAACTGATCGTAGTCTGCCGTAAAGTGCACGGTGTCGGAAAGAGTACTGTTGATTAAGTTCTCTGTGGAAACCTCTTCTCGAGTCCATTCTTTTTGAGTATAAATAGCAGAGATGGACAGTGCATCACAAAGCACATGTATTCTGTTTTCAGGACTCTCAAAATAAGTAAGCAATGTGATGTTTAGTGCCTTTAAATTTTCTTTTAAGTCTGTAATTGTTTCCAATAGAAATTTTGCTCTAAACTTTGCTGTTTTTTGAAATCCAAAAGCATCTGTTTTGAATAGTTTTGGATCAAAAAAGTAAACAGCAATGACTTTAGAGTGGTTTTCTGTTGCTTTTTTTAAAGAGAGATTGTCATGAACCCGTAAATTATTACGAAACCATATTAAAGCTGTGTTTTCTTGTTTCTTCTGCATTTTTCGCTACAATATTTTACTTCTTCCCAATTTTTTTCCCATTTCTTTCTCCAAGTAAAAGGGAGCTTACAGACCAAACAGGTCTTTTGTGGTAAGTGTTTTTTTTTCAATATTATGTATTGAGGTTATTGATCATTCCGTTAAAAACAAACCAATGAAAAGGCATAACTGCGTACCAATAGAGTCGCCCGCCAAGGCCATGCGGTCTAAAAGTTGCTGTTTGGTAGAGCACTCCTTTTTCTACTTTGAATTCTAACCAAGCTTCTCCGGGTAGTATCATTTCTGCATAGAGTAGTAGCTTTCCGTTTTCTTTATCCGCATAAATTACACGCCAAAAATCTAAAGCGTCTCCTGCAAACAGTTCTGTGGGATGCCTTCTTCCTCTCCGCAAACCGGCACCTCCAAACAACTGATCTACAATGCCACGAATTTTCCATAGAAAAGTAGCATAGTACCATCCTGTTTCTCCACCAATTGCCCAAATATTATCAAGTAACTTTTCCCTATTATTTATTTTTCTCTTTTTAAAATCTTTGAAACATCCATGTTTTGGCACATTTATAAATTCGTGTACATAGTTTTTTAATTTTCCACTACTGATGTAGGAATCTTTCCAACTAGAAACAATGCTATTTTGTTTTATTTTAACGAATGCAAATTCAACCGCTTGCCGATAGGTCATGGGGTGCACATCTAAAATTTTATTGATGTCACTTTTATTTCCAATGACTTCAACACCCATTGAATTCACAAGAGAAGTAGCAAGTTTATAGGAGGTGGAGGTCACAAAATACAACCAGTAAGAGGATAGTTTTGGAGTCATTACTGGCACAATTAAAATCCGTCTTTTTAGTTTTCTAACCGCTGCAAATTCCAATAACATTTCTTTATAGGTAAGTATTTCTGGTCCGAAAACATCATAGGAGGTATTGAATAATTCTTTCTTGTTGAGTGCCCTGTGCAAAAAGGAAAGTACATCTCTAATTCCGAGTGGTTGTGTTTTTGTGTTCAACCATTTGGGTGCAATCATCGCTGGAAGTTTTTCTACGATATCTCTTATAATTTCAAAAGAAGAGCTTCCTGAACCCACAATGATGCCCGCTTTAAATGTGGTGAGTGCATACATTTTAGAAGCCAAGGTCTTTTCCACATTTTTACGGGATAGTAGATGCTTGGAAAGTTTCGTGTCATTGGTAATTCCACTTAAATAGATGACTTGCTTTAATTTTGTTTTTTCAGCAAAACGTTTGAAATTAAAAGCACATTTTTCTTCTAAAATATGAAACTCTTTTGCGGAATTAGACATCGAGTGTATCAAGTAATAGGCAAAATCAATATCCTCGGGAATATTTTCTAAGCTTTCAGCGTTTAAAAAATCTGCAGAAACTAAAATTATATTCGCACGTTCTTTAAAGTAGTTTTGCGCTCTTTTCTTGTCTCTAACAGCGCAAACAACGGTATGGCCATCGTTCAATAAAAGGGGTATTAACCTTTTACCAATATAACCTGTTGCTCCTGTTACAAGAATTTTCATACACGTTTAATTATTTTTTTTTGGTCGTTGATACGATAATTGTGTTTTAAACTTAGGAATTGCATAGGTGTCTAAACCATTAATAGCTACAATGTTTCCTTTAGAAAGATTAATCAAGCCATCTTCTTGCAACAATTCATCCTCAATATACAACTCTTGAATTTGGGAGACAATAAGCAATACATCGTTCGAGGGCACGTATACTTCTTCTATAAACTTCATACTCATTTGCACGGGCGCATCTTTTACAAAAGGAGCCTTGAATGCACCCTTGTATTCAGGTTCTAAGTTGGTCATGTCAAATTCCGACACTTCTTTGGGGTACTTGGCAGAAGTGTGATGTGCATCTTCAATAATACTTTCATGAATATGATTGATGGTGAAAACACCCATATCTTTCATGTTTTTATAAGTATCTCTTGGCACTGTTGTCGGTCTTAAAATAAAACCTAAGGTTGGTGGTTTGGAGCCTAAATGTGTAACCGAACTAAAAACACCAACATTGGCAATTCCCTCTTCTGAAATCGAACCTAATAAATTGGCGGATTTAAATCCTGAACAGCTATTTATCAAGTTTATTTTATAGATTTTCTCTAAATTCTGAATATCATTAAAATTGAAAAAAGCCATTATAGATTTTTATAGTTATTTATTTTTATATCTTTTCCTTGTAAATCGTGCATTAAATTATACAATCCAAAAAAAGTTCTGTTGATATAGATAAAGTGCTTAGAACCTCTGTTTCCATTCATATTTTTTAACTCAGAGCTCTTCATGTATTTACTGCCTAAGTCCGAAATATTACCAAAAAATCCATCATCTGAGAAATCAAATTCTTCTTCGTGAAAAGGTTGTGTAAACAGACTTAACATCTCATGAAACATCGCTCTGAAAAAGTCTAATTCTTCGGGAGAGTCGTCTTCTCTTAAAATTTCTAATTCAAATAATTTTTTTTCAAAAATGACAGGATCATTGATACATGCGGGTTTTGCTAATTCGAAATAGGGTGTATAAAACGATAAAGGAATCGTTTTCATACAACCAAAGTCAATGACGATCAGTTGATTTTCTGGAGAGACTAAAAAGTTTCCAGGATGCGGATCTGCGTGCACTTTCTTTAAGGTATGAATTTGGAACATGTAAAAGTCCCACAGCGCTTGTGCTAATTTGTTAGAAATGTTTTGATCACTTGTTTTAAACTCCGATAAATGCAGGCCATTCATCCAGTCCATGGTAATGATTCTGTCCGAAGACAATTCTGAATAGTAATTCGGAAAATTGAGGTTCGGAATGTGTTTACAAGCAGCAACGATTGCTTTGCTTTGTGCGACTTCTAAGACATAGTCTGTTTCTTCCACTAGCTTACTTTCTACTTCTTTAAAGTACCGATCAGAATCCTTTCCTCTAATATTAAACATTTTAACAGCAATAGGTTTTACCATCGATAAATCGGAGGTAATACTATCTGCAATTCCAGGGTACTGGATTTTTATGGCTAATTTTTTCCCATCTTTTTCAGCCTTGTGCACTTGGCCAATACTCGCCGCATTTACAGAAACAGTATCGAATTTATCGTAAATGTGACTTGGGTCTTTTCCAAAGTAGTTTTTGAAGGTTTTTACAACCAAAGCCGGAGATAATGGAGGTACAGAAAACTGAGAAAGTGAAAACTTTTCTACATACGCTCTTGGTAAAACACTTTTTTCCATGCTCAACATCTGCGCAACTTTCAGGGCACTTCCTTTTAACTGTTGCAGACCATTGTAAATGTCTTCAGCATTATTTTTGTTTAAGTTCTCTTTTGCTTCAAGTTCTGATTTGGTAAATTTATCACCATAATATTTTAAATAATTCACACCAATTTTTGCACCTGTAGTTACTAATTTTGAGGCACGTTGTATTTTGGAGGTGGGGATCGAATCGATTGTTTTCATAGCTTCTCTAATTGAAGTTTACTTTTTCCTTTAAAATGAATTTCCCAAAGTCAAGAAGACTTTTGAGTGGTTTTATATCTAATAGGTCAAAACGCGAATTGACAGATTTTTCGATAAAAATATCTGTTTTCTCAAACGAGGCGGAGGTGTCGTCTATCCAAAATTTTAAGGTCAGTACCATTTGAATCCAAGAAGACTCTTGAGTCGTCTTTTCTTGAATTTTAACAAGTTGTTCTTGTTGTAAATCTACTTTTTCAATTCCAATATTGTTTGCAAAGGTTTTAAAGTCTTGCTTTAGATCTTTCAGTAATTTTAAAGAGGTTAATTTGAGAACACTCTCATTACCACGCAAAGCATATACTACATAACTTCTGTTTGCTGTTAGCAACTCAAAAAAGGTAAAATAGAAACTTAATAATTTATTCCGCGCATCATAATTTGGGTATTCTTCACTTTTCGCTAACATTTTTATCGTGTTGTTAAAGAATTCTCCAAAAATAGACTGCTCAATTGCTTCAAAAGAACCAAAGAGTTTATAGAAATCTGCTTCTTCAAAATTATGCTCTTTTGCGAAGCTAAATACAGATTTTGGATGGTGGTTGTGCTCTAGTACAAACTCCATGTACCAAGAAATTAAGTGGTCTTTGCTAATGTTTTTCTTGCGTGCCATAAATATTAAATTTTAGGTAAAGATACGAATGTTTAATAAAATTACACTTTTGTTAAACAATAATTTTATGTTAATTACACCCCTTATAAGGGGCTGTTGTGCACTACTTTGCAGCTTTAGGATTCTTATGGTTCATTTAAATACGTGCTTATGCATTTTTATGTATTGAAGTATAGCAGTATTTATAAGCGGTGTGTTTGATTAGTATCTGGTCTACAAGTATAAATTGGGACTTTGTATAATTTCCTAGTTTAAAACAAGGAGCATTTTTAAAATTTAAACACTTAATTTTTTAGGAATATGCGCTACTTTATGAAAGGGGCGTTCTCTTAATTTTTGAAGCGCCTGAGACCGTTGCAAAGCTAGAGTATAATACCGCTGCATTTTTAAACAAAAAATCCAATCATTTTACTGATTGGATTTCGTAAGTCGGGGTGGCAGGATTCGAACCTGCGACCTCCTCGTCCCAAACGAGGCGCGATGACCGGGCTACGCTACACCCCGAAAATGATTGCTCATTTAAGGACTGCGAAGATACATTCTTTTTGTAAAAAAACAATCAATTTGGGAATTATTATTCCAATCAGAAGCTTCATTATATCTCATTATATCCGCATTATTAAAACTTATAAACATTCGTTTCAACAAACGTTAAAAAACTATATTTTTACGTCACTAAAAAAGGATTCATAAAGTTATGTCAGATACAATAGAAAAAATTAAATGTTTAATTATAGGCTCAGGACCTGCAGGGTATACGGCAGCAATTTATGCAGCAAGGGCAGATATGAAACCTATAATGTATACCGGAATGCAAATGGGTGGTCAGTTAACAACGACGACTGAAGTTGATAACTTCCCTGGATACGCTGAGGGAACAGATGGTCCTGCGATGATGGAGGATTTAAAGAAGCAAGCAGAACGTTTTGGAACGGATGTTCGTTTTGGATTGGTTACAAAAGTAGAATTGAGCGCTGAAGTTGGTGGTATTCATAAAGTTATTGTGGATGAAAATAAGCACATAGAGGCGGAGACCATTATCATTTCTACCGGTGCAAGTGCAAAATATTTAGGAATAGAAAGTGAGCAGCGTTTGATTGGTGGAGGGGTTTCAGCATGTGCAACTTGTGATGGGTTTTTCTACAAAGGGCAGGATGTAGTCGTAGTTGGAGCAGGAGATACCGCTGCAGAAGAAGCAACATATCTTGCAAATATTTGTAGTAAAGTGACCATACTCGTTCGAAAAGACTTTATGAGAGCTTCCAAGGCAATGCAACATCGAGTTAATAAAACGAAGAACATCGAAGTTTTATACAATACAGAAATTGATGAGGTTTTGGGTGCTACTGTGGTTGAGGGTGTAAGGGCCATTAACAACAAAACAAAAGAAACGCTTCATATCGATGTAACAGGTGTATTTATTGCAATTGGACATACGCCGAATTCAGATTTGTTTAAAGGAGTTTTGGACATGGATGACACGGGGTATTTAATTACAAAAGGGAAAACAACCAAAACAAATTTACCAGGAGTTTTTGCATCTGGAGATATTCAGGACAAAGAATATAGGCAAGCCGTAACGGCAGCAGGAACCGGATGTATGGCTGCTTTAGATGCAGAACGTTATTTAGGAGCTTTGGAATAATTTTTTTTTTAAAAAAAACACCTACAAAAAAAAGAGTACCCTAGGGTACTCTTTTTTTTGTAGGTGTTTTAAGGAAAGCAGGAGTCTTTAATTCTTAAACTTCTACAGAAGCCTTCATCGACTTTCTGTATGTAAATGAATTAAAAATATTTCTCTTTCCAAAATTGTTCATAGATTTTGCGTTTACAAATTTTCCAAAAAGGATTTTGCTAACACCAAAATACTCATATTTATTACCATCGGTAAAAGTAACTTCTAAGAGCATACTTTTATGATGCCAATCCGAAACTTGAAATTCTGTAATCGTAGTTTTATAAGCTTCTAAATTAGCTTCTTTAGTTTCTGGAGCAATGCTTACTAAAAAATGATACCCGTCTATAATTTGAGTGCTCATTACATCTGCTTCATCCTTTTTTTCTTGTTCTTGAAATTTGTCTGGATGCCATTCTTTCACCAATCCTCTGTATGCAGTTTTTAATTCTTTTAAAACTATAGGGCCTTCAACTTTAAAAAGTTTTTTATATTCTTTAATACGTTTCATTTCTGTGTTTTCAAATTGCGTGCAAAAGTACTGATAAAAAAGAGATTAGCTATTTTATTGTTGTTTTATTTTTTTGTTTGTATTTCTAAAATAATAATGAAGCATCCAAACAGTGATGTTTGGTGCTTTTTCAAAGGTTTTTTGTTCTTTTTTAAAAATTACAAACCCAGTGCTTTTCTTTCAGTAGTATCTCCAACTCCGCTCTTGGTCCAATAAGCAGAAAGGATGGTGCTTATTTTTTCAGCTTTGCTTGTCAACGTCTTTCCTCTTTTAGTAATTGTTTCTTCCCAAGATTGAATATAATAAGGAAACTCCTTACTGATTTTAATAGTCAAGGTTCTTTTTAATTTTGGATAGTTCAGCTTGTAAAAGTACAAGTTGTCTACAGTTTTTAGAGTAGCTACTGCTGCATAGCTTTTTATTTCTTTGTGGTGAAGTGCCAAAAACTCAAAAGAAGGAATTACTTCTATATTTCCAGTAGGTATATTTTCTGGAGAAATACGCAATTGATTCCAAAGTTCATCTTCCAAAACCTTTTTTTTAAGGGAGTGTTTTCTATCTGCATCACTTTCGAAATAAGAATGAAAATTTATCTCAAAATTAGTTCGGTTGTTTAATTGTATAAAAGTGTTTCCGCACCATTCTTGTGCAGAGAAAGAAATTTTCAGGGCTTGTTTCTTTTTTGAAATCGGAGAGAAGCTACTGGTCATTAAGGAGTAAGGGTATATCCCGGTGACAAATTTTTTTGTACTATTTAGCTTTAATATCGGAATGTTTTGCGGATTTTTAACATCTGCTTTCACTTGCTTTTCTGGTAGGAAATCTTCGGTCACATAAATATGCACTGCAGTTCCTTCGTGCACTTCTCCATACCTCGCTTGCGTAAGCTTATAAGAAGTTATTTCTGCTTTTCCTCCATACCAGTAGCTGTTAAATTCAGGATGCTTTGTGGAGGTGTTTTTAATGTTTTTTAATATTAAAGGTGCTTTTTTAGGAGTTTTAACAGTGCAAAAAACGAAGAGAAGACTGGTGAAGATAATGGTGTGGATTTTCATGTATTACTTTTAGGTACAACCAATTTACAATAAAATAAAAACTCAAAAGAAGATACAAAGAGAATTAACAAAGATTTACTAAAAAAAACCCGCGATTAAGCGGGTCTTTACAACAACTAACTAAATTCTTAAACGTATGATGATTCAAGAAAATTTTAAATAATTTTAGAAGCAGTACTTATTTTCTGCTTTTAATTTTTCTGCGATCATCGTACGCAATCCAATTACGTTCGGATAATTCACATATTTAGTAAAACGTTTAAGACCCATTAACAACATGCGTTGCTCGTCACCCTCAGAAAAAGAAATGATTCCTTCTCTTCCGTTTTTAATAATAATTTCTACAGCATTGTATAAATATAGCTGTGCCATTGCTATTTGCCCCTCTTGCGCATCTTTGCCAAATCGTTTGGTGTTTTTTTCTACTCTTAATAACGTAGATTCTGCCATATAGACTTCGTTTAAGATATTTGCAGCAGCCATTAATAATTGTTGGTGTTTGTCTAATTCCGTACCAAATTTTTGAATCGCAGAACCTGCAACCATTAAAAACACTTTCTTGAGCTTTGCAATCATTTCTTTTTCTTCTGCAAATAATTCAGAATAATCAGGGGTATCAAAAGAAGGTATTCCCATTAATTCATTGGCAACAGCAGTTGCTGGGCCTAATAAGTCCACATGTCCTTTCATCGCTTTTTTTACTAACATACCAACAGAAAGCATTCTGTTAATTTCATTAGTTCCCTCATAAATTCTAGAAATTCTTGCGTCTCTCCAGGCAGCTTCCATTGGAGTTTCTTCAGAGAACCCCATGCCTCCGAAAATTTGAATTCCTTCGTCTGCACAAGCTTGCACATCCTCTGAAACAGTTACTTTTAGGATAGAGCATTCAATAGCATATTCTTCCACTCCTTTTAGCTCTGCCTCCGGGTGAGAATTCCCTTCTTCTACGCGCAATGCAATGCGATCTTCAATGTCTTTTGCAGCTCTATAACTTGCAGATTCACCAGCATATACGTTGGTTGCCATTTCTGCTAATTTTCCTTTAATCGCTCCAAAGTCTGCAATGGGAGTTTTAAATTGTTTGCGTTCTGTTGCATATTTTAAAGCAGTTTCTGTAATTCTTCTTTGAGAATCAATACAGGCTGCTGCTAGTTTAATTCGACCAACATTTAAAGCATTCACGGCAATTTTAAATCCGCCTCCACGAACAGATAACATATTTTCCGCAGGAACAACAGTATCATTAAAAAATACTTGACGTGTAGAACTTGCACGAATTCCTAATTTGTGTTCTTCTTCCCCTAAAACAATTCCATTTGGTTTTTCGCTATCATATTCAACAATAAATCCAGTAATATTTTTATCATTTTCTATTCTTGCGAAAACAATCATCACATTGCAGAAACCTGCATTTGAAATCCACATTTTTTGTCCGTTTATAGTATAGGATTTTTCATCGGCAGAAAGCACTGCTGCTGTTTTTCCTGAATTGGCATCAGATCCTGCACCTGGCTCTGTTAAGCAGTAAGCGCCCATCCATTCTCCAGTGGCTAACTTAGAAACATATTTTTGTTTCTGTGCCTCTGATCCGTATAGTGTTATTGGCATGGTACCAATTCCAGTGTGCGCTCCAAAAGCAGTACTTAAAGAACCATTCCCACTAGAAATATATTCACAGGTAAGCATGGTAGAAACAAACCCCATTCCAAGTCCACCGTATTCTTCAGGTACTGATACACCTAAGAAACCAAGTTCTCCAGCTTTTTTCATTACCTCTTCTGTAAGCTTGTAATCTTTTGCTTCAAAACGTTCCCTGTGTGCGATGATTTCACGTTCATTAAACTCTTTAACAGCTTCTTTCATCATGATTTGCTCTTCAGAAAAATCTTCTGGAGTAAATACATCTTCACAATTGGTTTCTTTTACAAGAAATTGTCCTCCCCTTAGCAGGTCTTTTTTTAATGTTTCCATATTTTATTGATGTATGATGGTAAAAATTTTGACTTAAGAGGTCAAGGTTGCTACCAATTTTTAAATACTATTTTTTAGTTTAAGGTTTTATCTAATTTACTATTAATTATGACAGGAATTCAAATACGCCTGCTGCACCTTGTCCAGTTCCAACGCACATGGTCACCAATCCGTACTTATTTTTCATGTTGCGCTTTCGCATTTCATCAAACAGTTGCACCGATAGTTTTGCACCTGTACATCCTAATGGATGCCCCAATGCAATGGCACCACCATTTACATTTATGATTTCTTGATTTAAGTTGAGTTCACGCATGACCGCCAAAGATTGAGAAGCAAAAGCTTCGTTTAGTTCAATCAATTCGATATCATTTTGTTGCAAACCTGCTTGCTTTAAAACTTTAGGGATTGCGGCAACAGGGCCAATTCCCATAATTCTTGGTTCTACTCCTGCAGCGGCATAATTCACAACTCTTGCAATCGGTTCAAGATTTAGTTCCTTTACCATTTCTTCACTCATAATCATTACAAAGGCAGCACCGTCACTCATTTGAGAAGAGTTACCAGCAGTAACGCTTCCATTAGCGGCAAAAACGGGACGTAGTTTGTTTAAAATTGCAGTAGAAGTTCCTTTTCTTGGACCTTCGTCCTTATTTACGGTATATTTTCGAACTGCTTTTTTACCATTTTCATCTAAATAGGTTTCTTCCACCTCAATTGGAGCAATTTGATCCTGAAAGCGATTTTCTGCTTGCGCTTTTAAGGCTTTCATATGAGAATTGTAGGCAAATTCATCCTGGTCTTCCCTAGAGATTTTGAACTGATTTGCAACGGCTTCTGCAGTATTCCCCATGCCCCAATAATAATCTGCATGCCCTTCTTTTACAGTATTGTAATTTAGTTCGGGCTTGTAACCTGTCATCGGCACAGAGCTCATGCTTTCTGATCCACCAGCAATAATACAGCTGGCCATTCCTGCTTGGATTTTGGCAGCAGCCATGGCAATGGTTTCCAAACCAGAAGAACAAAATCGATTTACAGTAACTCCAGGAACATCCACAGAATTTAATCCAATTAAAGAAATAAAGCGGGCCATATTGAGTCCCTGAGAACCCTCTGGCATTGCGTTGCCAACAATCACATCATCGATGCGTTTGACATCTAAATTTGGCAATTCTTTCATCATGTGTTGAATGGTTTCCGCACCCAACTCATCTGCACGCTTGAAACGAAAAACACCTTTTGGAGCCTTTGCAACCGCGGTTCTATATGCTTTTACTATATACGCTGTTTTCATAATTTTAGTTTCTTAAAGGTTTTCCTGTTTTTAACATGTGTTGAATTCTTTCTAAGGTCTTTCTTTCCGAACAAAGTGATAAGAAGGCTTCTCTTTCAAGATCTAATAAGTATTGTTCTGTGACCAGTGTTGGTTCAGATAAATCTCCTCCAGCCATAACATACGCAAGTTTATTTGCGATTTTCATGTCGTGCCCACTAATGTATTTAGAATCTTTCATGGAATCGGTACCTACTAAGAACATCCCTAAAGCTTGTTTTCCTAAAACTTTTACGTCTTTCCTAAGGGAAGGTTGCGTGTATCCGCTTTCTGCCATTAATTTTGCATGTGCTTTTGCAGTAGCAATTTGTCGGTCTTTATTAACGACCACAATATCTTTTCCTTTCTGAAGTAAACCTAAATCAAAGGCTTCATAAGCAGAAGTAGAGACTTTTGCCATACCTATTGTTAAGAAGTTTTCTTGTAGAATATTTAATTCAACATCTCCTTTGTTAAAAGCGTCGGATGCTCTTATTGCCATTTCTTTAGAACCACCTCCACCAGGGATTACACCAACTCCAAATTCAACTAAACCCATATAGGTTTCTGCTGCTGCAATTACTTTATCTGCGTGTAAGGAGATTTCACAACCACCTCCTAAAGCCATTCCATGCGGAGCAGATATAGTTGGTATTGACGAATAACGCATGCGCATCATGGTATCTTGGAAATATTTAATGGCATAATTAAGCTCTTCATATTCTTGCTCTACCGCCATCATGAAGATCATCCCAATATTTGCCCCAACAGAAAAATTTGCCGCCTGATTGCCCACTACAAGGCCTTGAAAATCTTTTTCAGCCAAATCAATTGCTTTGTTTATTCCTGTGAGCACATCCGCTCCAATTGTATTCATTTTGGATTGGAATTCTAAATTTAAAATACCATCTCCGATATCTTCAATTACAACACCAGCATTCTTCCAAACTTCGTTTGATTTTCTAATGTTGTCTAAAATGATAAAAGATTCTTGACCCGGTTTTTTCACCTGTGTTTTTGCAGGAATGTCATAATAATAAGAAGCACCTTCTTTCACCGAGTAAAATGAAGTCTGGCCATTTGCCAGCATTTCCGTTACCCATGCAGCGGGAGCTTTTCCTTCTGCCTTCATCATTTCAACGCCTTCGGCAACACCAATGGCATCCCAAATCTGGAAAGGTCCGTGTTCCCATCCAAAACCGGCTCTTAAACCATCGTCAATGCGATATAATTCGTCAGAAATTTCGGGGATTCTATTTTGTACATAGGCGAACATGGCAGTAAAACTTTTTCGGTAGAATTCACCAGCTTTGTCTTTTCCTGCAACTAAAATCTTGAATCTGTCCGCGACATTATCGATTCCCTTGGTTAATTCTAAAGTTGCAAATTTTGCAGATTTTTTTGCTCTGTATGCTAAGGTGTTTAGATCTAATGATAAAATTTCTCTTTTGCCATTAGCATCCTTCGTCATTTTGTAAAAACCTTGTTTGGTTTTGCTTCCCAACCACTTATTTTCCATCATGGTATTTACAAAGTCTGGAATCACAAATTGATCTCTCATTTCGTCATTTGGACAGTTGTCTTTTACACCATTTGCAGTGTGCACTAGCGTGTCTAGTCCAACAACATCGATGGTTCTAAATGTTGCTGATTTTGGACGACCGATTACAGGTCCCGTTAATTTATCAACTTCTTCGATCGTCAATCCCATTTCTTGTACGACATGGAACAAACTCATGATTCCAAAGATTCCGATTCTGTTTCCAATAAATGCAGGGGTGTCTTTTGCTAAAACAGAAGTTTTCCCTAAAAACTGATCTCCATACATCATTAAGAAGTCGGTAACATCTTGGGTGCAATTTGGACCAGGAACTACCTCGAACAATTTTAAATATCTTGGGGGATTAAAAAAGTGGGTGACTGCAAAGTGTTTCTGAAAATCTTCACTTCTTCCTTCATTCATAAATTTAATAGGAATACCAGAAGTATTTGATGTGATTAAGGTTCCGGGCGTTCTAAATTTTTCAATTTTCTCAAAAACGATTTTTTTAATATCCAGTCTTTCAACAACCACTTCCATAATCCAATCTACCGCTGCAATCTTTGCAATATCATCTTCCAAATTACCGGTGGTAATTCTATTGGCAAATTTTTGATGGTAGATAGGGGAAGGTTTTGACTTCAAAGAAGTTGTAAGTGCTTCATTTACCAAACGATTTCGTACCACTTTGTCTTCAAGTGTTAACCCTTTTGCTTTTTCTTTATCGTTTAATTCTCTTGGTACAATGTCTAATAATAGAACTTCAACCCCAATATTAGCGAAATGACAAGCGATGCCGCTTCCCATAATTCCAGAGCCAACAATGGCTACTTTTTTAATTCTTCTCGTCATTCGTTTGATATTTAAACTGCTGTTTTACTAATTTCTTTATAAATTTCTTTGTCAGCAATTAATTTGTTAATTGCTGAAGTTACCTTATAAAATCCTTCTAAATCTTTTTCTGTAACATGGTGGATTATGGTATCATTGAATTGTATTACATGCCCTTTTGACACTGCACGCATCTCTTTTCCGTAGTCTGTTAATTTGATAATCACACTTCTGCCATCATCAGGATTTTTCTCTCTACAGATAGCACCTTTGTCTTCCATATTCTTTAAAATTCGAGAAAGACTCGTAGGTTCCATTCCCATTAAAGGCCCAAGCGCCGTAGAAGGGGTCCCATTGTCCTTGTCAATATTTAATAAAACAAAAGCGGTAGCCATGGTACTGTCGTGTTTTACTGCTTGTTCATTGTACATCTTTGCAACAGTTTGCCAAGTGGCTCTCAGTTGATGATCTATCGATTTGTATTTCTCCATTACGTCAAATATATACAAATTTATTATGCACGCATAGTAAATTGTAAAAAAGTTATGCGTGCATAGTAAAATTTAACATAAAAAAGAAAATGGGAGGTAGATGGCGATTGTTGGTCATAAAATAAATTATTTTTTTGTTCATTACAAGCAATTGAAAAGGAGCTCTCATATAATATTTTTTTAGTAGGTATTTTTATTCTTTTTTAAAAGGTCTTGTTTTCAAAGAATTATTCGGGAATAATTCTTATTTTAGAACGCTATGTCTAGTCTTGATAATTTGATTCATTAGAGTTAATATTGGTTATATTTGTAATTAGAGTTTGCTGTTTGATAAAACACACCCAAGCGAGGAAGCGATGTAAGAATAGGGAATGAGCCTAGGGCTTTATAAAGAATGAAACATAAATAAGAATGCAAGATAAACTAGAGCAAGTTGCAGATACCATCTTGGAAGAGGCAAATTCAATTTTAGAATATACCTTTACTTTCAGTGAAGAAATAAGTATTTCCTTTAAAGGTTTTTTATTTGTGGTTATTGCTTTGGTAGTGACCGCTTTTGTGCTGAAATTATTGCGAAGATTTATTACTAGAAAAATTCCTACAAACGACAAAGTGAAGTTTGTAAGTGTCTTTAGTTATATTAGATGGGTGGTGTTTATTGCTATTTTTTTAATCGCCATGGATGCTTCGGGCGTAAATGTAACTGCAATATTTGCTGCGTCTGCAGTGTTGTTAATAGGTGTTGGTTTAGCACTACAAACTTTATTTCAAGATATTATTTCAGGTATTTTTATTCTCGTAGATCAGTCAGTTCACGTTGGTGACATTATAGAATTAGAGGGGAAAGTGGGCAGAGTATTAGACATCAGGCTGCGAACAACAAGGGCGGTAACCATCGATAATAAAGTTTTAGTAATTCCGAATCACTTATATCTTACGAATATCCTATTTAATTGGACAGAGAACGGAACAGAGACAAGAGAGTCTGTGAACGTTGGCGTTTCTTATGGGAGTGATGTAGAATTGGTGAAAACAATTTTGTTAGCGGCTGCAATAAAACACAAAACGATCTTGAAAAATCCAATACCCAAAGTTCTTTTTACAGATTTTGCGGAGAGTTCTTTAAATTTTAAACTTATTTTTACATTAAATGATAGTTTTGAAACCCGGTTTGTGCAAAGTGATCTGCGTTTTGAAATAGATAAAAAATTCAAAGAAAATGGAGTTACGATTCCTTTTCCACAAAGAGATGTGCACATTTTTCAGAATAAAATATAAACGATAAAAATACCTATAAAAAGTGGTGAAGTTTTTAGTAAAAAGGTTGTTTTTAATATTAATCTTGACAATGCACCTCGAAATACTGAAATATTAAAGCCTTGAAACAGAGAAAATGAGTAAAATATTAATCATAGAAGATGAGGTTGCTATTAGAAGAGTTTTAACAAAAATTATTTCAGAGGAAAATGATTCTTATTACGTAGAAGAAGCGGGAGACGGATTGTTAGGAATCGAAATGATTAAAAATAACGATTATGATTTGGTTTTATGTGATATTAAAATGCCAAAAATGGATGGTGTTGAGGTGTTAGAAAAAGCGAAGAAAATAAAACCAGAAATACCAATTGTTATGATTTCTGGGCACGGAGACCTAGACACCGCTGTAAATACAATGCGCTTAGGGGCTTTTGATTATATTTCTAAACCCCCAGATTTAAATAGGCTTCTGAATACAGTAAGGAATGCATTGGATAAAAAGGTGCTCGTTGTTGAGAACAAGCGCTTAAAGAAAAAAGTAAGTAAAAGTTACCGAATGGTAGGTGAAAGTGCTGCTATTACGGGGATAAAAGATATTATAGATAAGGTAGCGAATACAGATGCAAGAGTTTTAATAACTGGTCCCAATGGAACCGGAAAAGAATTAGTAGCGCATTGGTTACACGAGAAATCGGCCCGCGTAAAAGCACCGATGATCGAAGTAAATTGTGCTGCAATTCCTTCAGAATTAATAGAAAGCGAATTATTTGGACATGTAAAAGGTTCTTTTACAGGAGCAAATAAGGACAGAGCTGGTAAGTTTGAAGCGGCAAACGGAGGAACTATCTTTTTAGATGAAATTGGTGATATGAGTTTGCCTGCGCAGGCAAAAGTGTTGCGTGTGTTGCAAGAAAGTAGTATTTCTAGAGTGGGTTCTGATAAAGATATAAAGGTAAATGTTAGAATTGTTGCAGCCACGAATAAAAATTTAAAAGAAGAGATTTCGGCGGGTAGGTTTCGAGAAGATTTATACCACAGATTAGCCGTTATTTTAATTAAAGTTCCTTCATTAAACGATCGAAGAGAAGATGTTCCGCTATTAGTAGATTTCTTCGCTAGTAAAATATCAGAAGAACAAGGAACTCCAAAAAAAATATTTTCAGAAGCAGCAATTAAATTGTTGCAAGAATATGATTGGACAGGGAATATTCGGGAGTTAAGAAATGTTGTAGAACGTTTAATAATTCTTGGAGAAAAAGAAGTGTCTGCAAATGATATAAAATTATTTGCTAGTAAATAGTTTTGTAACGAATATAAAGTAGAAATTTAAAAATAAAGATGTCAAGCTGAGCTTGTCTATGGTTTTTATTTTTAGAGGCAAAAGGCAAAAGACAAACAAAGAACAGTAAAAAAGGGAATCAAAATATTTTGATTCCCTTTTTTTTTGTAAAATTTAGTATCTATTATTTTTTAATATCAAATAAACCGAGTTGCATCACTTTTGTCCAAGCAGCTACAAAATCCTGTACAAAACGCTCTTTTGCGTCGTCTGCAGCATAGACTTCTGCAATAGCTCTTAGTTCTGTGTTTGATCCGAAAATTAAATCGGCTCTTGTTCCTCTATATTTAATAATACCTGTTTTTCTATCTGTTCCTTCAAATAAAGTGTCATCTTCAGAAGTTGCTTTCCATGTAGTGCTAAAATCTAAAATATTTACTAAGAAGTCATTCGATAGTGTGCCAACAACATCTGTGAATACACCGTATTTAGAAGCATCATAATTGGTTCCTAAAGTTCTCATACCAGCAACTAAAACAGTCATTTCTGGAATGCTAAGTGTTAATAGTTGTGCTTTGTCAATTAATAATTCTTCCGCTGCTAGATTTAAATTTTTCTTAATAAAATTTCTAAATCCGTCTGCTTTCGGTTCTAAATAACCAAAAGAAACAACATCTGTTTGTTCTTGAGAAGCATCTCCTCTTCCAGAAGTAAAAGGAACAGCAATCGCATACCCTGCATTTTTTATTCCTTTCTCAACGGCTACGTTTCCTCCTAGAACAATTAAATCTGCCATAGAAACGCTGCCTTTAAAATCTTTTTGAATTGTTTCTAAAATAGCAAGCACTTTATTGAGTTCATACGGATTATTTGCCGCCCAACTTTTTTGAGGTTCTAAACGAATTCTTCCTCCATTTGCACCACCTCTCATGTCTGAACCTCTATAGGTTGACGCTGATGCCCAAGCAGTAATTGCCAATTGAGAAATTGATAAGTTGGTGTTTGAAATAGCTTCTTTTAATGTTGCAATTTCTGCGTCAGAAAGCACGGTTCCTTCAGGAATTGGATCTTGCCAAAGCAATTCTTCTTTCGCAACTTCTGGACCTAAATACCGAGAAATTGGTCCCATATCTCTGTGGGTTAATTTATACCATGCTCTTGCAAAAGCATCTTCAAAAGCTTTGTGATCTTTATGAAAACGTTTAGAAATTTCTAAATATTTAGGATCTACTTTTAAAGCGATATCCGCAGTAGTCATCATTAGATCTTGTGTATTATTAGCATCACCAGCTTTGGGTGCTTTTTTTGCATTTGAAGCTGCTGTTGGTTTCCATTGATGCGCACCTGCGGGACTTTTGGTTAATTCCCAATCATAATTTAATAAAACATCAAAATAATCATGATCCCAAGTTATTGGGTTGGGTGTCCAGGCGCCTTCTATTCCACTTGTAATTGTATCATCTAAAACTCCAGATTTGTAAGAGTTTTTCCATCCAGTGCTCATTTCTTCTATTGGAGCTCCGTGTGGTGATGGTCCAACATAGGTATCTGGATTCGCAGCACCGTGTGCTTTACCAAATGTATGTCCTCCAGCAGTAAGCGCTACTGTTTCTTCATCATTCATTGCCATTCTACCGAAGGTTTCTCTAATATCTTTTGCAGAACCCATTGGATCTGGATTTCCGTTAGGTCCTTCAGGATTTACATAAATCCAACCCATCATTACAGCTCCAAGCGGGTCTTCTAACTCACCCTCTTTATAACGTTCTTCATTTTCTCCCATAACGGTTTCGGAACCCCAATATATATCTTGTTCTGGCTCCCAAACATCTTCTCGGCCCCCTGCAAAACCAAAGGTTTCAAATCCCATAGATTCCATTGCGGAGTTTCCTGCAAGAATCATTAAATCTGCCCAAGATAATTTATTTCCATACTTCTTTTTAATTGGCCAAAGTAATAAACGAGCTTTATCTAAATTACCATTATCTGGCCAACTATTTATGGGTGCAAAACGTTGTGAACCAGAACGCGCTCCACCACGCCCATCTCCAACTCTATAAGTACCAGCACTATGCCATGCCATACGGACCATAAAAGGACCATAATTCCCATAATCTGCTGGCCACCAATCTTGTGAATCCGTCATAAAATGGTTTACATCTTTTTTTAATTCTGCATAATCTATGCTATTAAAAGCAGCTGCATAATCAAAATCTTTGGCCATAGGATTTGACGCTTCTCCGTTTTGACGTAGAATATTTAACTTTAATTCATTAGGCCAAAAATCTCGCACAGAAGTTCCGTTACCGGCTGTTTGTTTTTGAGTACCACCCATAAATGGGCATTTATTGATATCGCTGTTGTTTTCCATAATTGCTATAGTTTAAGGCTTAGTTACAAAGCTACAGTAATTATTTGAATAATTATTATCTATAGTTTTTATTTTAATATAGTTAAAACTTATTAAAAGTTTATTCTAAAGGTATCAAATTTTTAAACATCATTTGAAAATAGTTGTACTTTATTTTGTGATTCAATGCCATAAATAAAGTTTATGGTCAAATAAGAAGTTATCATAAGATTTTTTGCAATCAATACCTTTATGAGAGCTATCTTTGCAACTTAAAATTTATCAATCAAAAACAATAAAAAAAACATGGCAACAATAGTTGGAAAAAAATTCCCAGATTTAAATGTGGACGCAATGAACGAAATGGGAGATACATTTAAATTAAATGTATTAGAAGAAGCGGTAAATAAGAAAAAGAAAGTATTATTGTTTTGGTATCCAAAAGATTTTACATTTGTTTGTCCTACTGAATTACATGCTTTTCAAGCAGCAGTTGCTGAATTTGAGAAAAGAAATACAATTGTAATTGGTGCATCTTGTGACACCCCAGAGGTTCATTTTGCCTGGTTGAGTACTACAAAAGAAAATGGTGGAATTGAAGGAATAACATATCCAATATTAGCAGATAGCAACAGAAACTTATCTTCAATATTAGGTATTTTAGACATTACGAATGAAACTTTTGATGAAGTTTCACAAACAGTGCAAGTAGAAGGGGACAATGTAACATACAGAGCAACCTATTTAATTGACGAGGAAGGAACTGTTTTTCACGAGGGCGTAAATCATATGCCAGTTGGAAGAAATGTAAACGAGTTTTTACGTTTAATTGACGCATTTACGCACGTACAAAAAAATGGTGAAGTTTGTCCAGCAAACTGGGAAGAAGGAAAAACTGCTATGGCAGCAAATGCAAAAGGAACTGCTGAATATTTAGCAGCCCACTTAAACTAAATAATAGCGATGGTTCAAGAGTTAGAACAAGACAATTTATCTAATATTATTGCAGACAATAAAACTGTTGTTGTACAATATACAGCCACCTGGTGTGGGAATTGTAGAATTATGAAGCCTAAATTTAAAAAGCTAGCTTCAGAAAATGAAACGATCACTTTTGTAATTGTGGATGCAGAAAAATTTCCTGAAAGTAGAAAATTAGCAGATGTAAGTAATTTACCAACTTTTGCAACTTTTGAAGGAGGTAGTTTTAAAAATCAAGCACAAACAAACAAGTTTGAGGTGTTGAAGGAA